>ERZ773074.434-NODE-434-length-17919-cov-9.487181_pt1 | contig 17919 bp, 10 predicted proteins | sample MGYA00580615_ERZ773074 | MGnify/ENA primary metagenome ERZ773074 (study PRJEB29015, sample SAMEA2738126) | human oral metagenome | biome: human oral; feature: human-associated habitat; material: saliva | place: China | collected 2160 ...
CTTGAATTCGGCTAAACCTTAGGGACTACATCCCTTGGTTAGAGGTACCTTTCAACCTCCAAGATATATGCCATGTCTGGCACATAAATAAAAGTGAACCTCCTAAGTTGTTGTCCAACTTTTGGGGGTTCACTTCAAAACAAGAGCCACATCATCGGAATCAATATATACTTTCTGAAAACACTCCTTACAAAGAAACGGTTTTACTTCTTTTTTAATCGATTGTAAATCAGCTTTACTTTTTCCCATGAATCACTCCCTTTGAATAAGTTATACATAAGAAATCAGTCCGTTAACCTTCTAGATTTTTTAGCGAACTCGCTTTGTGAATTCATCTACCCATGATACGAATGAATCTATATCCTTATACATTTCATCTAATGTGAACTGAACAGACATACTGTCCATTGGCTGTGAATGCTCTGTAAAAGAGTATTTGGTCATCATATCATCTATCATCTGACAATCAGAATCTTTAATCTGTGGTATCTTCATCACTTTATTGTTTGTCATGATTCTTCTTTGGAATCTATGCACCATTCCCAATAAAAGTACATCTTCCACGGATCTTTCAACACAAATTCTAAACTGTTGGCATATCCTACTCACAGCATCATCGTATTCAGGCAAATCTGAATCAATTTTTCTCGTCTTATCTACTCTTTCCTTCAAAGCATTTAACTGAGCTCTAATTTTCCCATGATAAACTTCTTCTGATTCTGGAATCCCCTTCCCACGATTAGCACTTCGGATATGTGCCTCTTGCATTATTACATTATTCACTTCGCAAGCTTCCCCTATACCAACCAGAAGAGAAATACGATGTGTAAATACGATTACCTGTCGTGAGGCTGCTAATTCCACAATTCTTCTTGTTGCTGACTCTTCATAATTTAGGTCAAGTGACGAAATGGGGTCATCAATGATAATAGGGGTACTATCATCTCTACCTGTTGCATCCGCAAAGAACGCAGCCAGAGCCACAATCCTTTGTTCGCCTTCACTAAGAATATCTTCCGGCTTACACTTGATTCCACTATCAGAATCAATACTCACTTTATACGGAGAATTTCCTTTCTGAGATGCCCCTTTACTTAACTTAACCTTAACTTGCGGAGCCAATATTTTTAATTCCGCTGTAAAACGTTCAATATACGCTTGCGTTATTAATAAATCTGCTAATGTATTTGATTGTTTTGTAATCTTGTTAGTCGTGACATACTGCTTGGAACTCTGCAGATTCGCTATTTCTTTCAGGTTTGTTATTACTCGGTTAATCGTTGTTAAGTTATCAATGCACCATTTGCGACATTGCAACAGCTGTAAGTTATTTTCTAGATCTTCCTTCCCTTCAATTTCAAGAGCCTTCTCCAATGGCTTCTTTTCATCTTCTAAAGCTACAAGCTTAGAGTTAAGATATGTAATAATGTCTCGTTGGTTTATTTCTGGAATTTTCAAAGATAGCTGAATTTCATCAGCTGTTAGTTTTATTTCCTCTATCTTCTTAAATAAGGCAACAATACTCTTAAGTTCGTTTACTTCGAAAATATCCTCTAAAGATTGTTCCACCAAGTTACTGCTATACTGCCTTCTGCATATTGAGTCTCTAAAATTAATCAGTTCCTTTTTTGCCTTTTCTAGTTCTTTTAAACAACTACCATTAATGAATTCATTGACACTACTAACTCGTTCTTGAACCTGTCCTGTAATTGTCTGATGGCAAAGCGGACAAATAGATCCTTCTTCGCCAAAATCCTGATTGATCTCTTTAAAGATAACTAATTCATAATATTCCTTTGCAGATTTCCAAAGATCTTTCCATTCCTTTAAGTTTATGCTTACTGTATCCTGATCATCTGCCCTTGACGAAAATAAATCCTGTGATAAATCGTATTTTTTCTTAGCATCACTCCACGTAGTAAACAGCTTTTCAAATGACACTTCTGATATTTTTTTATCTACATCTTGTACATCATCAAGAATCGGTTTGATTAGTTTTATCTTTCCTTCAATGATGGCAATTTGCTGTTTGACTTTTTCCTTGTCCAACAGTTTCGGTATATCTTCGAGATTTTTTTGATCATCTTGACTCCATTCCGAAAACTCCTGTGGCACTTTGGAATCTTCACTGATTTCTTGCAGCCAGACCATGCATGAATGCTTTTTTATGCCTTCCGGTATAACAATCGTTCTCTCAGTTATCCGTATTTCTCGCTCATCAATATTTCGAGAAATCTTATCTGCAATAGATGCCAATTCAGATAAAACTGTAAACACAAAAGGTTGATATGACACCTTATTTGAAGCAGTAATATACGCGTTCGATATACGCGTATCAAAAACATCACATGAAGATAAGATGGAAGATTGATTGACTTTTGATAAATCATAGACTTCTTCTATTTCTTTTCCTTCATCTTTTATTTTGACTTTGCAGGAAGGTGTACCACCTTTAATTTTCTTATAAACATTTGGCTGTATTACCTCTTCATACGGAGATCCACTCAGCCCTTTGAAAATTCTCATATATCCTGATTTTCCGGCACCATTCAATCCATAGATTACAGTAGCTCCAGTTTCAGAGAACTCCAAAGATGTGTTTTCAGCTAAAGCGTTGACCCCTTTAATTTCTGACAACGATAAAACGGACATGCGCCGACTGTCTTTCTTGCTGCTAATTGCGTCAACAGAGAGATGCTCATATTGAACATCGGCTTTTTTATTCTGATCTATGCACATATTGGCATATCGGTTTATTTGCTCTTCATCAATAGCTTTCCCTGTATATATCCTATATGTGGCATCTTGTAGCCAAAACGGTTGCTTCATGAGCCATTTTCCAAATTGGTCATATGCATTGTTGCCTTCATACGGTACTTGTTTTGCCATTAAAATCACCTACCTTAATCCATCGTCTTCATCACATTCAGCAGACTCTGATAGCTATCAACATCATGATATCTAACCTTACTTGTGGACATCTCATTGAATAACTTCTTTGCACAGGAAATCTTGGCCAGCTCAATCGGGCGTAAATTCAAGCTATCCATAGTTCCTTTGGTCTCAGCAACAAAGAAGATATGCTTTACCTTTCCTTCATAGAAGGCAATTGCCCAGTCTGGAGAATAGTTTCCTACTGGAGTAGGAATCTGGAATGTTCTCGGAAGCTTAGCATAAACACATACCTCTTCTGCAGCATCCAAATCCTCAGCGAAACGACGTTCTATACTCTTTTCTGCAGAGCCATCCGTAAACACATAATCTTGAATAGACTTTTTCGCCAAGAATGCCTTATCAAAACTTTGCGTATTCTTCTCTGCCGTAAAGATTGAGCTGTTATATTTCCCCTCGATGGAATCATATGAAATATGCTCAACAATCATCGTTGCCTTCTGTTCATTAATCAGTCGAACTACCTTAGTGATAAATTCTTCCGGATTATTTCTGAACATATACAGCTTATCCATACGAATTCCTGCAAGAATTGCTCCCACTGTCTTTCTTGTCAGAGTAGTACCTTCTGCTACTTTTCCAACAAGATCATATTTCACCTTACTTGTCTCAGCATGTTTCAGGTTATATGTACCGCTTGATTCTCTGACGAATGAAGCGCCTCTTCCTACTTCATACCCATCCATCTTATCTTTCTGGCGGCCAACCGTTGTAGTGTACTGAAGTTCTGCGACGAACAGTTTTTCATCAATATAATCGATTGCCTTGCGGATTAGCTCGTTACTATCAAAGCTTACCGTATAAGCATACTTATGATTGATTTCATTCCAAAGTGCTTGGAACTCTTTCTTTGCAAAGTTATCATTCAAAGGATTCTCCGTAACCTTTGTTTCGTGTCCGTCTACAAACATATCCTTGAAAACACTGTCATCATAAACAGACTGAATCAACATATGGATCCCTTCTGCCATTGGCTGTAATTCTTCCGGTAATGGAGCTACAGTTCCTGCTGCTGCATCCGTTCTATACTTATCTGTAACTTTTCTCTTTAGATCAATGTAACCGTTACGGATAAGGTAAAATTCGATTGTATTTGCCTGCTCATTATCAATCTGAACCGGTGTATCATCTACTTTTACATACTTACCTTCAAAGTATTCACTTGTTGCAACTGTAGGTCTCTCATAAAGTACAGTCTTAATATCGCTCTGCAAATCACCTACGAAAGTCGCATAGCTTTCACTTGCCACAACAGTAAGCATATTGATGTCATGGACTCTTTCTCCGACAGACTGCACATCCATTCTGTTTCCATCCTGGTTAACACAAAGACGAAGTCCACGACCTACTTCCTGACGCTTTCCAGTATTGCTCTCACTATGCTTTAAGGTACAAATCTGGAATACATTCGGATTATCCCAACCCTCTCGGAGTGCAGAATGAGAGAAGATAAATCTGGTAGGTTCCTCAAGCGAAAGCAATCTCTCCTTATTCTTCAGAATCAAGTCATACGCAGAAATATCATCAGAGAATTCATTTCCTCTTTTGACTGCAGAATCAATACTTCTTCCTGTCTTCTTATCGATGCTGAAGTATCCTTTATGTACTTCATGTGGATCACTGCACGTAGAGCGAAGGTATCTCTGATATGGAGAATCAATAAGAGAGCGTTTCTCATTTAGCACGTTAATGTATTCTTCCTCAAAGATTCTTCCATATTCTCCAAGGACTTCATTTCCATCCTCATCGTACTGACGATACTTTGCTACTTCATCAATAAAGAACAAAGATAATGACTTAATTCCTTGATTAAATAAAGCCTCTTCCTTCTCAAAATGTGATTTGATTGTTTCTCTTATCTGGATACGTCTCATATCTATTTCTGATACATCGCCCACAACTTCACCCGTTTTTATCGTCTCTCCATTCGTGAATGTAACTGTACCGGTGAGTGGATCAATTTCAGAAATTGTATAACCCTTATACTGCTGCATCTCTTGGGATACATAATAGAGATTATCTCTCACACCAAGGTTACGTGTTTCTCTATTCGTAGACTTGTTATAACCAATCTCAAGTTCGATTTTAGCCATAGGAGGCTTTTTTGAAGACAAGATAATCTGCTCTAAATACAAATAACTATCTGTACCACGGAAGTTCTTTACTTCAAATCCCTTAACTTCAATCTTTTTAACAAGCCTTTTATTAAACGCATCTAATGCATCAAGCACATAAACTGTATTATGCTTAACTGCATGAGTAGCAGAGTAATTTAAGCTGAATAAAGGATTGAAATTCTTTAATGCCTTTTGTGTTACTGCACCGCCCATCTTCTGCGGTTCATCAAGAATAATGATCGGTCTATTAGCAGCAATGACATCAATCGGTCTACGTGAACCAAATTCATCACGCTTTGAGTAGATGATAAGTGCCTCTTTACTTCTACCATCCTCTTTCAAAGATGAAGCAAACGCCTGAGTGTTAATAATCATGACATTGATTTTGTCATTCTGAGAGAAGGCATCTAGCTGATTCAAATTTGAGCTATTGTAGATGAAGAAACGTGCTTTCTGCTTATAGTGTTCCATAAAATGATCTACTGTCATCTCAAAGGTTTTTTTTACACCTTCGCGAATGGCTATGCTCGGAACAACGATAATGAATTTGCTCCAACCATACTTTTCATATAATTCGAACATGGTTTTGATATATACATATGTTTTACCAGTCCCTGTCTCCATCTCGATATCAAGAGACACTCTTCCTAAATCATTATTTAACTTTGTAGAGTGTTTGATATTGTTTTGACTTTGCAACTGATGAAGATTTGTAAGAAGCTGCTCGTCTATAAGCTCAATCTCGCTGTTCTTATATCCTGTATCATCAGTCGGATCTATAAATTCAACACCATCTTCTTCCTCTGTCACAATCATCTGTTGATACATGCCACCTTTATAAGTGCCTACATCTCTTCGATAGCTAAGCCTATCGGTCTTTCTTTGCCCGTTAAAAACCTTAACTACCGCTTCAACAGCTTCGGTCTGGTATTTTTGAATTTTAAAATTAAATTTCATTAAAGCACCTTCCTTACTGTCTCCGGACTATAGGTTGCAAATATCTGTTCAAAGTTGGTAGCAACACTATCATTAACCATAGAACTATCACGCATAACGAAATAGTACGGTTTTAAGTTTGCCACTGCCTTAATTGTCTCATCGGTTACATTATCGTCAAAGCAAGCAAGAAGGAATCCTTCTGCCACATTAAATACGTTCTTACCTGCAATACTAAACTCTTCAATCTTGCTAGATAATTCCACACCAAGATCAAGCATCACCTGGAATAATAAGTCTTCTGGTGTTCTGTTCTCTTTAATATTGTCAGTAAGAGATGTAAAGAGGTTTGCTTCATACTGCTCAGGATTGTAATAAACATCCTTCATATTTGAAGAATCACATTTCAGAACACGGAATCCACCATCAAACTTTGCGTCTGGATTTTCTTTTGCAATTTTCTTTGCTGCACGACGGATACGTTCTTTGCCGATTTCACAAATATTCTTATATCCCATTTTTTTCGCATCTGATTTATCATCAGTAACTTCCGGTAACTGAATCATAATAAATTTTCGCGTTCCGTTATCAATGCTGTTTTGTTGCATAATTGCGTCTGCAAAAGATGCTGATCCAGAGAAAAAATCAACTGCAATAAAGTTTTTACTATCAAGCAAAGTAATTAGCATTTTCAAAAAACCTGTATTCTTTGGTGCGCTAAAAGGTACAACCTCTGCTTCAAATAAACCTTTCATATATGTTCCGGCACCAGTTGTTGTCAATTCCATGCTGAATATCCTTTTCTTACCATTCACAATCGCTTCGTATTCTCTATTAGTAAGCTGACTTTTCATTCGAATAGTGTCGCTAAAATTCTTTTCATATATTTTATCTTTAGAGAATGCTAATGAACGACTATTGAATAATTCTAAGAATTTTTCTTGCGTGTATGTATTCTCTACCAGTTTCCCTTTATAAAATGAATAATATTTTACATAACCACTATTCAGTAATTCATAGTCTGTCTCATTCATTTTTTCTTTTTTCAAGACAACTTTATAGTCTTCTTTTCTGAAATAAACAGAATAATTTTTTTCTGAGGACTCTGACTTCACTGGATTATTAAAACTGTTCTCACCAACTAAAACACGTTTTCCACTATTATGTATATATTTGCTGTCCTCATCTAATGTCATATCACTGGCTTTTTTGGGAACATTTTCAATAAAATAAGATTCAGTTTTATTTTTTGCATAAATAACACAGTACTCCGAGCTTACCGAGATAAATGCAGAATTCTTTCGTCCTTTTGGATTATTTTCAACAGATAGCATTCCGATAAAATTAGATGCCCCAAAAATCTCGTCACAACATTTTTTAACGTTTTCTTGCTCATTATCATCTATCGAAATGAATATAACCCCGTCATTTGAAAGCAAATTTTTCGCAAGTCGAAGCCTTGGATAAATCATATTCAGCCAGTCAGTATGAAAACGTCCGTTACTCTCTGTATTTGCTACAAGGCGATTTCCTTCTTCGTCAAGCTGTCCGCTATTCGCAATATACTTATCAGTGGACTGTGCAAAATCATCCTCATATACAAAATCATTTCCTGTATTATACGGAGGATCGATGTAAATCATCTTAATCTTTCCAAGATAAGTCTCTTGAAGGAGCTTAAGAACTTCAAGATTGTCTCCTTCAATATAAAGGTTCTCTGTCTTATCAAAATTCACACTTCCGGTACTGCAGTATGGCTTTCCTTCGCTATCTACTCCTGTAGGCACAGTCTCATCCTTTCTGACCGGACGAAGTGTCTTATTGATTGGTACATTTGCAGTAAGAACAGACTTCCTTTTATCAGGCCATGTGAACTGATATCGCTCTTCTCTACCCTCTACGACCTTACAGGAAATCTCCTGCATCAATACATCCTTATCGATTGCTCTTACTACTACACCATTCTCATCAATTGTCTCCGTTACGGCATTTGGAAACATGGCTGCTAACTTTTCAAAATTCTCATCTGCCTTATTCGGTGTATGCATCTTCATCTTATCCATACTACATTTCCTCCAATTGCTTCTTATAAGCCTCTCCTCTTTTTACTAATTCAAACTTCTTATTTGGTTGAACTTCAGAACGTGCTTGCTTTTCAAGTTTTGCAATCTGACTTGCCAGTTTGCTTCTCGCCTCCTCACGCTCTACTGAATCTTTTAGACTCTCCTCGCTACAAACTGCAGAAAGCTTATCTCCAGCAATCTATCTTACAAAATTCTCATACACTGCGTCGAGATTTAGTCCATCTAACTTAACCGATAGTCCATCCTCTGTACACCAGTCTGTGTGGTAGTAGCTATTTACCTTAAAGGTATTATAGCCTGTAGAGGCTTCCTTGTATCCTATCCATACCTGGTATTTATCTTCTTTACTTAGCAGAAATAAAATATGATATGGAATTTCTTTATCAATCTGTCTTAGGAGCTGTTCACTCAGCTCTGCATTATTGAGTTTGATTTCAAAGACTTCTATCTCCGTTACTTTGCTGCCTTCCTTCAAATTCGTCGTTGAAGTCGCAATCTTATTTTTCCAGTAAATACTTTTAACTTGTTCTACGAATACCCTTTTCAGTGCAGGAGAAATATTCAGATTTTCATAAAACTTCTGCTTTGGGATTCGTCTATAAAATTCCGTCGATTTCGGAAATCCTAACATTCATCTGCACTCCTTATCTAACAACCAAGAAACAAATCAGTTCAAAGTCATCTAATCCTGATACATTTGAGAGCAACGCAGAAGTTCCTCCTGCTGAGAATAAGCTATCAATATCACTCTCTTCCTTTGTATCAATAATTGAATTGATGGCCTCTGAAAGTAATTCAGAGATTTCTGTCATATCTCTGCCATCATTAGTTTCTTCATTAAATTCTCTGCAGAGCTTCACATCTGGTTTCTTTTTACCTTTGCAAAGCAATCGAACATCATCCAGTAATTGTTTTGGATTCAGGTAATCACAGACTACTTCTCCATCATTTCTGATATACACCATGTAGAACGGGTGAATTCGATTTTGGTTATCTACATTTACATGTTTGTTTACATTTCTTAACACAAAGATAACTCCTACCGGAAGTTCAGCTGTAGCAGGAACAACTGCGTGCAAGCCCTTTGGTTTTCTATCAAGCTCTCCATGATTTTTTACATAATCAAGAAGATCTAATCTGAACTCATTTAGGCCAAGATCCATGATAGAAATTCCTTCGGACATATCTTCCATATCCACCACTTCTTCTTGTAATCTCTTTAACTGAACTTTTCTATATTCCAGATCTCCATTTTCTTCTGCATTGATTAAATCATCATCTCCTGTAGAAGTCATAATAGAAATCTTCATTCTCGTCTCAACACGACTCTTCAAATTGATATAATCATCCAATGTCATATCGGGCCAGAAGTTAACCAACTGAATGTACTGATTCTTACTTCCGATACGGTCCACACGACCAAATCTCTGAATAATGCGAACCGGATTCCAGTGAATATCATAGTTAATCAAGTAGTCGCAATCCTGCAAGTTTTGTCCTTCTGAAATACAGTCAGTAGCAATCAAAATATCTATATTTACAGTGCTATCTGGCATAAGAACGGCCTTGCTCTTACTGATTGGCGAGAAGCAAGTCAGAATATTATTCAATGTCGGTTTTAACCCCCTAATAGTTGTCTTACCTTCAATAGAGCCAGTAACAACTGCTGTATCTAAGCCATATTTGTCCTTTACGAATGTGCTGACCTCATCGTATAGATATTCAGCAGTATCTGAGAACGCCGAGAAGATAATAACCTTCTTATTTCCTGGATTGATTGGATGCTCAATCTTTTCAGAGATTAACTTCAATAATTCCTGTAACTTCAAATCATATTCAGGTGTAATATCTGCAATCATTTGAATTAAATGATCAAGCACTTCAGCATCCTTGGATAATCCGTCACGCCAGCTCTTATAATCCATATCAGCAAGATTAATTCTCACCTTTTTACCTACCGAGAAATAATCAGCATTACTGTCATCCATATCTAGGTCACTGTCATAGTTCACCGGGTATGCATCTATTTGTGCTGCTCCATATTTTTCAAATCGATCGATGGTATCAATCGTTCCATCAATAAGCTTCTTAATTCTTGTCAATGTTAGCTGGAAAGCATGTACAGAACTCTCCAACCTCTTCAAGAGGTTAATACTCATCAATCGACGAATACCTGCCTCACGTCCTCTTTGAGTTAAGTTATCACCTTTGTTATGAGTAAGATCCATATATTTCTGAAGTTTACTTGGGAAGATATAATCTGAAGGAGAATAAATACTCAGAGATAAGGAAATCAGAAACTCATATATTTCGTTATAGTTAATTGCTGCATCCAATGTTGTGAAGCTAGGTCTCTTAGAAATTGGCTTTAATCTTTCAGGGAACTTTCCAATCTCTTCAGTGTCATAATATTTCTCAATATGCTTTCGGGAACGTGCAATCGTTACACTGTCCAATACTTCAAAGAAATCAAAATCAAGCATGCGAAGAAGCGTATCCGTCGTGCGCTCTTTCGATTCTAATTTGCTCCATCCATTGAACACACGCTGTGCCTGCCTAAAGATTTCTTCTAAAGGCTTCTGTGTATTCAATTTCTTATCCATCTGCATTGAATCGCCTTCATACGCGATAGCAAGCTGATTTCGTAAATCCACAAATCTGTTGTTGACCGGTGTTGCAGAAAGCATAAGAACCTTTGTCTTAACACCAGCATGAATAACTTTGTCCATCAACTTCTGGTATCGGTTTTCTACGGTATTACTGTGGGTTCCGATTCCATTACGGAAATTATGTGATTCATCGATTACAACAAGATCATAGTTACCCCAATTCAATCTATCGAGATCAAGTCCATTTGATGTTCCGCCATTTTTGGATAGGTCGGTATGGAATAAAACATCGTATCTTAATCGATCAGATGCTATTGGGTTATTTACGTAGTTGTCTTTATATGTATTCCAGTTCTCTGCCAGTTTCTTTGGGCATAGTACAAGAACTGTTTTGTTTCTGTTTTCATAGTATTTGATGACAGAAAGTGCCGTGAAAGTCTTACCCAGACCAACACTATCTGCCAGAATGCATCCGTTATATTTTTCAAGTTTATTGATGATTGCTAAGGCTGCATCTTTCTGGAAATCATATAGTAAATTCCAAATCTTACTTTCCTTAAATCCGGTTGCTTCATTCGGCAATACATCATCTGAAATATCATCCAAGAACTCACTAAATACATGATACAAAGTCATAAAATAAATAAATTCTGGTGAGTTCTCAGCATATGCAGTAGAGATATTCTCCACTATGATGTCCGTAACATCCTTCATCTTTGTTTTATCATTCCATAAAGAATCAAACAACTGTAAATACTGCTGTGTAACTTGTGTCTCCATTGCAGTGAATCCATTGACCATGTTGTAAATATTATTTCCTCGATCGCATCCAATATCTACTGTAGTAAACCCATTAAGCGGCATATAAGCAGAAGTTTTCTCGCTCTTATCAATAGTCATAAATCCACCCATTTGCTCATCTGTAATGTTTGATTTGAAAGTCGCTTTCTTTCGAATCCACTCAGCACATTCTTTCGCAATAGCTCTCTGTGTCAGTTCATTTCTTAAACGAATTTCAAATTCAGTTCCATACAAACTGTTTTCACGATTCAATAGAGGAATATAAAACTCTCTCTTCTGTTTTTCAGCACGCTCAGCTAAAAATGTTGGAGACGTAAAGATAAATCTAAATTCGTCGACTAATTCCAACTGCTGCTTTAACTCTTTATATGCATATATAGAAAAGCAAGCCGCTGCAATAGACACGCGACTCCCTCTTGTAATCGTATGCTCCATATCGTCACGTACTATGTTTTGGATATTGTCAAACACCTTCATCTCTACAGCCTCCCACTTTCATTATTTAGATGGCATTGGGTAATCTAGTCCAAACTCTGTAATGTCATAAATAGAGAAATCCAAAATCCCCTCATGATTTTGCAAAGTATTTCTGTAGACATAGACTAGTTCTAAGTCATTTTTTTCATGCGATATCCGTATACTCCTGCAAGACATTGTAAATCTCTTTTTTAGATTTTTATCAAGCAACAAATGTCATGCCTTAATATAGCTAACCGCCATTTTGAACTCCTCATATTATGCGAATTGAAAACATGTATATAGTGATATAATTATATTATTTTTCGTTAATTATTTCTACTTACTTTGGCGATATACTCTATTTTTGAACATCCCCTTTTTCATATCCTTTTCATATTTCACTCTTTCGCAGGTAGGGCGTAGGTGCTCCCTACGCAATTTTCTGCTTGTTTAAGCAATTCCCCACTATCTCATCAAAGATTAGTGTCTGCGATACTGACTACACATCAGTTTCAGACGTTATTTTTCATTCGAATAATTTTAAAAAGGTAGGGGTCTGGTATTCAAGAACTCTACCTTTCTCAACGTGTATTTTTCTTTTTTTATGCTTATCGTTTTGTTTCTTAAAGCTTGCTTACAACCTTTTCAACAGCCTCTGAAGATTCCTCTGTTAGATACCCCTCTTCTGTAAGAATTGGTGTATCAAGAAGCATCTTAATTGTCACAGCTAAACTCGCACAGGAAGCAATTACTTTTTTTGATTCCGGCGAATACATGTGATAATCTTCACCTTCATTTTTTAAAATATCTTCCATCTTATAAATGAGTGGCAGGAAATATGAATCTAATCTAGCCAATAAATTATAATACATGTATGCTCTTCTTCTAATAGACTCACATTGTAGAGACGCTGCACTCAACTGCTCATAAATCTGAATAGCTTCATCCCGATGAATGTAAGCTTTTTCCAGATTTTTCTTCGCAACTGCCCCTGCTACAAATCCCATAACCAATAATGCCGGTCCAGCAACAAGTCCACCAAGTACAGCAGTTCCACCAGCCATACCAAGTCCACCTGCTGCCAGTGATCCTCCACCAAAGAACGCAAGCGTTGCATTTGTTGCAGCAGCCCCACCCAAAGATGCAATTGCAGTTCCAGTAGATGCCGCTGCCAATGCTTGAGCTGCTCCATATGCTCCAAACGCCACAAGTGCTCCTCCTGCCGTTCCAGCAGCTGCACCACCGGCAATAGAACCCGCAAAGTTAACCATTATCTTCATTTCAGCAAAATATTTTGAATCGATATGGAAGTTTTTCAACTCTTCTAAACCTTCAGAATCTCTAAAATCAACATTCTTGATTTTAGAGAATGAATTCAGGAAATCGTTCATGCTGGTATTTAATATAAATAGCTTCTGCTCACCTAAAAATTCAAGTGAATTGCCACAGACTTTTCTTTGTAAATCCATTCTTTTTATTGAATCATCCACAATTTCCTGTGCTGATTTGTTGATCTTTGATGCTTCATTAGCATGCACACCAGCTTTGATTGTTTTTCCGATTCCGAGGCTACCAGTAGCCGCTGCAATTCCGATAAATAAAATTGGTAATGGCATCTTCTCTTCCTCCTACAACGTAATCAATTCCTTGACGCCTTCAAACACAACATTTCTACGATCTACAAGTTCATTCACCATAGCTTCGATTGTCAAATAAGGTCTATTAGTTGTCTTAATCCATTTTATTTCTTTTTCAATATCCATAATAGTTAACACGCTGCTTTCAAGTTCCAAGAATACAGCTATGTCAACATTTATCCTATGGGCAAGGTACTTCATTAGCTTTCTCTCTTCTTCGTTGTATGTATCATCGCTATATGCAATTGTTAACAAGTCCCACAATAAAAGTTTCGGGGTAATAAAAGAATCTTGTCTTGGTTTTGACTTTTGTATTGCATTTTCAACTGCATCCTGAAGGATATCATAATAGTCTTCTTCATCAATCTGTTTATCCAATTCTTGCTTACAAGAAGCAATCAATGCGTCCCTATACTCTTCAAATTTTGGATCAAGATTCAGACATATTTCATTTAACTTTTCCAATTCTGCACCATTGATCACACCATCTACAGAGATTAAATAATAGATAATCTTAATAGCTGATTCCGTAGACAAAACTCGCACAGCACCATCAGGAACATTCTCCGTTCTCTCAGGTTTCTTCTTAGTAGCCTGTTCGAGATTTTTTCCAACTTCTTCAACAGCTTTTTTTGTGCTGTCCGCAACTGTTCCCACAGCTTTCTTAGCCGAATCAGCCGCCTTATCTGCAATTCTCTTAACACTTTCCAAGTCAATTTTCTCCGAAATTTTAATTTCCTTTGCTGATTTTTTGACTATTTCTGCAGTATCTTGAATTTTGTTCTGCAGACTCTTTAGTCCTTTTCCAAAATCAAACTTTGCCATTTATAATCCCCCCCTTAAAGCACAAACGCTTCTTCTGATTCCATCAGATCATCAAACTCTTCCTGATTCGTAAATTGAGGCTTACGTCCAAGTACCTTCTGAATTGTTATATTTCCATGAATCACCAAATTAGAGTCACTGCTCAGGATTCCCTTCTGAATGTCATCAAATCCATTCATGAATCCAGCGATATCTTCAGCAAGGAAAGTAGTTACCCTTTCCTCTAACCATGACTTATATTCTTCAAGTCTTTCCACTACTGCCTTAGTTTGAATTTCAGTAAGAATCAACTTCTGATGAATCAATTCTGCTTCCTTTTTCTCAGCAGAGATTTCTTTTACAATCGCGCATGCCGCTCTTCCGGCACCTACATAGTTGAATCTTGCGACAAATTTGCTAGAGAACAGAATCCAATTAGCTTTTGATTCAATTGCTGCGTGCACTGCTGCATCAGCAGTATCAGCAACAGTAAACGTCATTGAAGCAATTGTAAGCATACGATCAACAGAACGATTACCAAATGGGATTACCCTTCTCCAGTTAATATCTTTGAAGTCTTTACCTTCCATTTCCGCTCTTGATAATTCTTTCCCAAGTTCAGCTAAAAAATATAATACTCTTGTAAAAAGTTCAACAAATAGTACAGGAATTACTTGTTTCTTAGCTGCGTGAAGTATCGCAATTTCATGACGCATATCAATCTTTTGATATTCATAAAGATGACTAATGATATTCGGAAGGTTGGTATCCTTTAACATTGGCAATGATGTAATTTCATAAAGTAATGAAATAAATATTCCAGGGATTCCCATTCCTGCCCCAGCAGTATTCTTTGAACCACCCATATCACTAACAAGATGTCCGAACCAATTATCAGCACATTTTGCAATTTCAATCAGAATCGGAGCTGACGCCACCAGATGAGCTACATTATGAATTGCCTTCGGAACTACATTTCCAGTTTCCTTTTCATAATCTCTTTCATTAACATATACCAGCCAATTTAAAATTCCAGTAATTACCGCCGGAATTGCAATTCGTAAAATATCTTCTTTTGAAGGTTTAATAAATTTAAAGTGCCATTCTCCATCTCGATTTACGAATGTACCTACACGCAGAAACTGGACTACGATAGCTGAAAGCAATCCAAGTGGTGTCGGATGGTGAGCAAGATCAGCAAGATGATGATTCTTTGCTGATACTCTATTAATAGCCCCCTTCCATACGTTATCCTGTGCAACCTTAAATACCTGTTCTAATTCGGAAATTGTATCCTTTAATCTATCTCTTCCAATTCCACGTAAATCCGCATATCCCTGAATAAAACGATTTACCTGCTTATGCGAGAATGCCAGGTCCCCATCGGTAATTTTTGTTTCCCCAGTATAAACGGAGTCAATAATACCAGCAACAAGTCCTACTCCTACAGCAATTGCATATTCTCCACAATCCACATGATTGGTATAACGATCAAGTTCCTGATTTACACGGTTTAACTCAGCCTGGATGTCTACTTCTGTTATTGTGATAGAAGGTGTTTCTTTCAACTTCACATCAGCAGTGATTACTTCTGTTGTTTCAACCCTTTCTCTTTCTAAGTCCGCATGTTTTTTCTGATATGTTCCATCCAAAATACCTTTAAACTGATTGGACTGAGACCAAGCGTAACTTTCAGATACTCTTGTTGCGAGCCGAGGATTACTATCTCCCAGAGCCAACATCTCTTCAATCACTTTATTGGTATTATCTTCGTTCACAAAGTCATGCAGATCCATCGCCTGTTTCAAAAATTCTTTTCGATCTACATTTTTTGCGTCATATCCGTGTATTTGAAGAAGCAAATCAATAGTATGATCTGCACTTGCATCGCAAAGTACTGCTGCTCGATCAGCTGATAATTCACTGCATCTCTCCCAGAATAAGAAAGCTTTCACCATTGACGGTGTCAGTATACAATTAACTACCGGAATATATCTGAGCAGACTATTATCAATACCTCGAATAATCTGCATCGCAATGGAGTGATACAGGTAATGCTTACCGGAGATATGTCCGCATTCATGTGCGAGCACGCTTGCAATTAATTCTGTCGGTATCTTCTCAACAAGTTCTGAGGTAACAAAAATATATGGATTAACACTTCCACCAGTTGCCGCATTCATTTCTTTTGAGCGAACATAATACAATTCTGGAATCTCTATTCCTAACTTTTCACAGATAGGTGGGAGAAGATTGTAGATCTCCGGCATTAGTTGTTCACTCAACCGCACAGCATCAGAAAGAAAATTGATTTTTTCCTTCTTTTCATCAAACTTTTCTATGTACAATTCACGCAATCGTATCAAATTTGGAAAACTATTCAATGCTTCAAAAGCTTTTCGGTCCAAGTCGTGAATATACAATTCCGGATTATAAGCCATTAGAAATTTCTCCCCTCATGATTACTTGATACGAATTCAACAATATCATCCAGCTTGCAACCTAATGTTACACAAACTTTTTCCAAGATATTCAGCCGAACATCCTCATTTTTTCCCATTTTAGCCATTGCATTGGTACTGATTTTTGCTTTGTTAGTCAGCTCTGTCTTACTAATATTTTTATCCGCAAGTAACTTCCATAATTTGTTGTAGCTAATCCCCATATGACTTTCACCTCACTTTTAGTATCTCACACAATACATTATCTAATGATGATTATATGTCTCTATCTTGAGTTTTGCAAGATGCAAGTAGTTATGTGAGAATAAGGATTCCACTACATTCTATCTATCCTTCCCTTCAATCGTTTTTCACTGTTCTCCCAAAATCATCTACACAAAAAGCGTTGCTTGATTCAGAGCGTTTGCTAATATATTCTGATAACTGGCTCCGTACTACTACTTTTTCCTCACAAATCTCTGTACTAAAGCACCGAATAAGCCATCTGAGAGTGTGACCTTCAAATTCCGATTGAACTTATAAGCAAACTCTTTGAAATCCATCATTCATCTTTATCTTGTTATCTAAACTTCATTTTTATCCGCCCTTTTCTGAAACAAAAAGAGTGCCAACCCATTCTTCAAATCTATAGAATGGGATGACGCCATATGTAAGGTATCTATATTCAATTTTGATAACAGGTAACGATACATGACAGCAGAACCTTGGGATATAAAAAACACCCTGCAAATACATGCAAAGTGTTTCTTTGTTTGTTGTACTGTCCAATCCAGCAAATTAACGCTTGGAGAACTGTGGAGCGCGACGAGCACCCTTTAAACCGTACTTCTTTCTTTCCTTCTCACGGGAATCACGTGTTAGGAAACCAGCCTTCTTTAATACTGGTCTGTAATCAGCAGAAGCTTCTAGAAGAGCTCTAGCAATACCATGACGCATTGCACCAGCCTGGCCAGTATAACCGCCACCTGCTACGTTGATCTTGATATCGAACTGTTCCTTAGTCTCTGTGAGTACTAATGGTGAATTAACTACCATACGTAATGTTGCTTGTGGTAGGT
>ERZ773074.436-NODE-436-length-17860-cov-17.921370_pt1 | contig 17860 bp, 10 predicted proteins | sample MGYA00580615_ERZ773074 | MGnify/ENA primary metagenome ERZ773074 (study PRJEB29015, sample SAMEA2738126) | human oral metagenome | biome: human oral; feature: human-associated habitat; material: saliva | place: China | collected 2160 ...
TTAACCTCCTGATTATGATTGCCATGATGGCGCTGCTGGCATGGATGATGTTCTCCGCCCAGAAGCGTCAGCGTAAGCAGATGGAGGAACTGCGTGCAATGCAGCAGTCTCTCGTCCCCGGCACTCAGGTTATGACCGGTTCCGGCTTCTACGGCACCGTCGTCAGCACCGATTTCGATGACAATAAGATTCAGCTGGAGCTGGCTAAGGGCGTTGTTATCACCGTGGCGCTGAACGCAATTATGAGCGTTGTTGAGGACGAGGCCCCCGCCGCACCCCTGACCGAGGACGTCGAGCCGGCATCTGCGGAATCTCAGGTTCCCGCGGAAGGTGGCGTCTCCGAGGACTCCTCGAAGACCGCCCAGTAACTTAAGACCGAACGACCCGGCGCCGCGCACTCGGCGTCGGGTTTTCGCGTCCGCTAAGGAATCTGTAGAACACCAAATCTACACACGAAAATACTCATAGAAGGAACATTATGGCTAAGCGTTCACCGCTTGCAGCCGCGCGAGGGGCGCTCCTCTCGATGGTCCTGCTCATGGTTGTGATGGCTGCCGGCATCTTCGGCAGCACCTACTCGGGAGGCTCCTGGGCACCGAAACTGGCCCTGGACCTCTCGGGTGGTACGCAGATGATTCTCTCCCCGAAGGTCAACGGATCATCGGACGGGAACGTTACCCAGGAGCAGCTGAACCAGGCGGTTGAGATTATTCGTCAGCGCGTTGACGGCGCCGGCGTGTCTGAGGCGGAGGTCACCACCTCCTTCGGCTCGGGTAACAACGTGGTCGTCTCGGTTCCCGGCACGATTAGCTCCGAGACCCGTCAGCTGATTCAGGCATCCGCAAATATGACGTTCCGCCCGGTCCTGGTGGCCGGTGAAGGCGCCGCGGTTGCCGAGGGATCCCGCACCGCGGACGACAAGCTACCCAAGCCGACTGCCGAGCCGACCGACGGTTCGGACCGCAACTGGATTACCCCCGACCTGTATAAGCAGTACGAGGCGAAGGACTGCACCGCGGCCCGCAGCGAGGACGCGGATAGCGCCGACCCGACCAAGCCGATGGTGGCCTGCTCCGCCGACGGCAAGGAGAAGTACATTCTGGGTCCCGTGGAGCTGAATGGTAGCGATATTTCTACCGCGAGCCACACCCAGGAGACCAGCGGCCAGGGCGTAACCACCGGTCGCTGGGCTGTGACCATTCAGTTCAACGATGCCGCCCGCGAAAAGTTCCAGAACATCACCTCCCGCCTGAACGCGATTCGTGCCCAGAACTCTTCTGATGCGCGTGCTCGCTTCGCGATTATGCTGGACGGCAAGGTGCTGTCCGCCCCGATTTCTCAGGCCGTGATTTCTGACGGTAAGCCGCAGATTACCGGTAACTTCACCGAGCAGGAGGCTAAGGCTCTCGCCGATCAGCTGAAGTACGGCGCCCTGCCGATTAGCTTCACGATTCAGTCGGAGCAGCAGATTTCTGCAACCCTGGGTTCGGAGCAGCTGCGCGTGGGTCTGCTAACCGGCCTGATCGGTCTGTTGCTGGTGTTCGTGTATTCGCTGTTCCAGTACCGCCTGCTGGGCTTCGTGACGATTGCGTCGCTGGTGGTTGCCGGCATCATTTCGTACGAGGCGATCGCCCTGTTGGGTTGGGCCCTGAACTACCGCCTGTCCCTGGCCGGTGTGGCCGGTCTGATCGTGGCGATTGGTGCGACGGCCGACTCGTTCATCGTGTACTTTGAGCGTATTCGTGACGAGATTCGTGCGGGCCGCACGATTCCCTCGGCCGTGAACCACGGTTGGAAGCGCGCATCCCGCACGATTCTGGCCTCGAAGGCCGTGAACCTGCTGGCCGCCGTGGTGCTGTACGTGGTGTCCGTGGGTTCGGTGAAGGGCTTCGCGTTCACGCTGGGCCTGACCGCAATCGCCGACCTTCTGGTGGTTTACCTGTTCACCCACCCGGCGCTGACTCTGCTGGCGAACACCCGCTACTTCGGCGAGGGTCACCGCCACTCGGGTCTGTCGCCTGAGTCGCTGGGTTCCACGCCGCTGTACCGCGGTGCCGGTCGCATCCGCACCCCGGAGGAGAAGCAGCTGAGCATCGCCGAGCGTCGCCGTGCGGAACGTGCGGCTGAGGAGCCGGCCTCCGATGGTGCCGCTTCCGCTTCGGACGAGAAGAAGGAGAGCTAGGCATGGCTACCGATGTGAAACCTAATGCTTTTGCCCGCTTTGGTAACGACCTGCACTCGGGCGCCCGCTCGTACCCCTTCGTGGGTAAGCGCCGCCTGTGGCTGGCCCTGGCCGCGCTGCTGATGGCCGTCTCGGTTCTGATTCCGGCGGTTGGTGGAGGCTTCAACCTGGGTATTGATTTCCGCGGCGGTTCGGAATTCGTGGTCTCGAAGACCGCGCACGTCGATGTCGCAACCGGCGAGCGCGTCATTCATGAGAAGGCGAAGGACGCCTCCGAGGTTCACGTGACCAATATTGCGCCGGGCACGATTCGCGCGCAGATGAGCAAGCTCAGCGACGACGAGACCCTGCAGGTGAAGAAGGCTCTGCAGGAGGCGTACGGCGTCTCTGAGAATGACGTGACCTCCTCGTTCGTGGGCCCGACCTGGGGTGCGGATGTGACCCGTCAGGCTTTCTGGGGCCTCGTGGTGTTCGTAATCCTGGCCCTGGTGGGTATGGCCTTCTACTTCCGCACCTGGAAGATGTCGCTGGCGTCTATCGCGGGTCTGTTCTTCACCGTGGTGGTGACGGTCGGCCTGTACGCCGCGTTCGGCTTTGAGATTACTCCGAGTGCAATTATCGGCTTCCTGACGATTCTAAGCTACTCGCTGTACGACTCGGTGGTGGTGTTCGACAAGATCCGTGAGAACACGGACGGCGTGCTGGAACGCCGCGACACGACCTTCGCCGAGCAGATTAACCTGGCCGTGAACCAGACCCTGGTCCGTTCGATTAACACCGCAATCGTGGGTGTTCTGCCGGTGGGCGCGATCCTGTTCATTGGTGCGTTCATGCTGGGTGCGGGTACGCTGCAGGATCTGTCGCTGTCGCTGTTCGTGGGTATTCTGGTGGGCATGTTCGGTACGCTGTTCGTGTCTGCCCCGCTGTACGCGACGCTCCGCTTGGGTGAGGCTAAGATTCGCGAGCACACCGCGAAGGTTGAGAGCGGCGACTTCAAGGACGATGAGGAGGCTGAGGAGTCTGACTCTGAGGATTCCGCGGCTGATGACTCCGAGGATTCCGCGGAGGCGCCCGCCAAGAAGTCGGTCAAGAAGCCGGCCCGCGCGACGATTGAGATTCACCGCGTGAACGTGAGCGAGTAGCCCGCGTTCTTGCCGATACTGGGGGAGTCGATACCGAAAGGTGTCGGCTCCCCTTTAGCGTGCCCGGTTTAGCCTGCCCGGGCGTGTGCGGTTGGGGCGTGTCAAAACGCCGCATAGTTTGGTGCCTTCCGGGCCGCTGGGTACGATAAGAGTAGAAGAAGCTGTGCGCCCGCGTGTGAGCCAGCCAACCGGCCCGGTGGTAGCTTTCAACGATGAGGAACCCGCGCGCGCGGCTGATTATCGTGAGCCCGAAGGAGCCTGGAATGAGTGCAGAACCTGCCGTGAACGCCAACGCTGAGACCCACGCGCCGAACGAGGCCGCCCAGGTGAAGCCCTCCCAGCCCGCGTCGAATCGGGCCGAAGCTAACCGAGCGGAAGCACACCAGAACACCGCGGCGCATCCTGCTGCGGAAGCCGAGGACAAGCCCGCGGTTCGCCCCGCCGGCCCGATTCCCCTGCCCGAGCCGGATGCATCCGTCGCGAAGAAGCACCGCGGCTCGCACCGCGTCATGGCTGCCGGTGGGCGCAGGCCGAACCGCCTGGTTTTCGGCGGCCGCACCACTATGCAAACCTCAGACGCGAACGGCGAAACGATTCACTTCTCGCCCATGATCGCGCCGGTCGTGCGCGCGGTGCGCCGCTACCACCCCGACGAGGATATCCGCGTGCTGCAGCGCGCCTACGAGGTGGCGAACCACTACCACGAGGGTCAGAAGCGTAAGAGCGGTGACCCGTACATCACGCACCCGGTGGCGGTGACCGCGATTCTTGCGGAGATGGGCGCGACCGGCCCCGTGCTCGCTGCTGGCCTGCTGCACGACACGGTGGAAGACACCGACTACACGATGGAGCAGCTCACCGAGGAGTTCGGCGAGGAGGTCGCCTACCTGGTCGACGGCGTGACCAAGCTGGACAAGATGACGTACGGCGAGAACGCCTCCATCGAGACGATTCGTAAGCTCGTGCTGTCTATGAGCAAGGACATCCGTGTGCTGCTCATTAAGCTTGCCGACCGCCTGCACAACGCCCGCACCTGGCGTTTCGTGCCGCAGGCTTCCGCCGCGAAGAAGGCGGAGGAGACCCTGAAGATTTACGCACCGCTCGCGCACCGCCTGGGCCTGAACACGATTAAGTGGGAGCTGGAGGACCTCTCCTTCGCCGCCATGAGCCCGGAAATTTACGCCGAGATGGTGCGCATGGTCGGCGAACGCACCCCCGCCCTGGAGAAGTTCCTGAACGAGGCGCGCACCAAGATTACGGAGCGCCTGAAAGAGGTGGGCATCGACGCGACCGTGACGGGCCGCCCGAAGCACTACTACTCGATTCATCAGAAGATGAAGACCAAGGGCCGCAGCTTCGACGAGATTAACGACATTCTCGCGGTGCGCATCATGGTCGAGGAAGAGGCGGAGTGCTACACCGTGCTCGGCCACGTGCTGTCCCTGTGGCCGTCGATGACGGGCCGTTTCAAGGACTACATTAAGAACCCGAAGAACAACAACTACCAGTCGCTGCACCTGACCGTGTACGGCCCGGGTAACCTGCCGCTTGAGATTCAGATCCGCACCTACAAGATGCACGAAGAGGCTGAGTACGGTGTGGCGGCGCACTGGCGTTACAAGGCGGCATCGCGCGGCGAGAAGGTTGCGCCTCGCGCAGGTGCACCCGCGAAGGATCCGCAGGAGCCGAGCACTCAGACTTCGGCGATGATGAACGTCGGTATCCTGCAGTCCATTGCTGAGATTTCGAACTCCAACCCGGAGTCGGAGAAGTTCTACGAGTCCCTCGCCGAGACCCTCGACACCGACGAAATCGTGGTGCTCACCCCCAACGGCGAGGCAATCGCCCTGCCCAACGGCTCCACCCCCGTGGACTTCGCCTACGCCATCCACAGTGAGGTTGGCGACCGCACCGTCGGCGCGAAGGTCAACGGCCGCCTGGTACCGCTGCACACGGTCCTACCCACCGGCGCCACCGTCGAAATCATGACCACGAAGAACGAAGACGCCGGACCCAGCGAGGACTGGCTGAAGTTCGTTCGCTCCTCACGCGCTCGCACGAAGATCCGCCAGTACTTCGCGAAGGAACGCCGCATGGAGGCGCTGCTCGCCGGCCGCGAGATGCTCACCAAGAGCATGCGCAATAGCGAGCTGCCGCTGCAGAAGATGATGAGCCCGGAGATTATGACTCAGGTGGCTCAGCTGCTGCACAAGAACGATGTGGCGTCGCTGTACCGTGCGATTGGTGAGCACGAAATCGCGCCGAAGCAGGTTATCGAGACTCTGATTGAGGTGCACCGCGGCGACGAGCCGGCACCCGAGGTTGAGGTCAGCGACTTTGACGAGACGCTGCTGAAGTCGACTCGCAAGGCGATTGGCGATAACGGCGTGATTGTGCCGGGTGCTGAGGGTGTGCTGACGAAGATTGCGCGCTGCTGCACCCCGGTCCCGCCGGATGACATTATCGGCATTGTGACCCGTTACAACGGCATTTCGGTACACCGCCGCGACTGCCCGAACATGCGTAACGCTGACGAGGAGCCGCGCGTGACTACGGTCGAGTGGGCGTCTTCGCCGACCGCTACGTACCGTGTGCAGATTCAGGTGGAGGCGCTGGACCGTAAGGGCCTGCTGAGCGACCTGATTCGCGCGATCTCTGAGTCGGGCGTGAACATCCTGGATGCGCGCGTGCACACTTCGGAGGATCGTACCGTGGTGGACCGCTTCGCCCTGGAGCTGGGTGACCGCTTCATGCTGGAGCACGTGCTGAACGTGGTGCGTAACGTGACGGGCGTGTACAAGGCGTACCGCCTGACCGGCGCGAAGCCCTCGGAGGCGTAGTTCTTGAAGTAGCTATATATAATTTACAGGAGGAAATATATAAAGTTTATTTTTATATAGTTGGTTCATTTTCAATGACAGAATCATTAGTTATGACACTAATGGCAGTGATTTGTGTATTGGATTATAGGTTGGAGAAGTTCGTGAAGAATTATTTTAATGTAAGTAATGATTTTAGTAAAAAAACTATAGTATATCTATCTGATGCTAAGGTTAAGAGTTTTTATACCCTTCAAGAGAAGGTTGGCAAGAGTGGTGGTGCAACCATTGCTGGAATCGGAGGAAACGCTTCTGTTTCGTCGCGTCAGAAAACAGAGCCAGAAATACTTAAAGATGTGCACGATATTTTAAGAAAACAAAATAATGAACGATATGATGTAGAAAATCTTGAACCCCGTAATTATTATCGTGTTTTTCTAGCTGCCTCAGCGGGTACTTTTTGGCCTTGGGGAGATGAACAAGATAGTGAAATAAAGGATACTGCTTGGTGGGTAGGAGAAGGTAAAGACGCCACTGTATTGGCATACGGAAAGCTTGCACATGTTGATGGTCAGGGGGAGCCCCCAGAATATAATAAATCGAGTACGTGGTGGCCGTCGAGGGTTGGTACACACCGCGTATTGGTTGATAGTCTTGTTAAGGCTGCATCTGAAGAATCTGCTGGTAATCCCGTGAATATAGTGAAAAGTCGAGATTCAACCCTTAGGGGGCTTCTTGACTACTGTTTTAATAATGGTGTTCGGCGAAGTGCCTATGTCGAAAAGCCTGCTATTTATGAAATGCTTCTTAGAGTGGATGAAATAGAGAAAAGCGAAGGAGAGAAGCCTATAGTAGCAGGCAGTCCTGTATGGGTGGCTCGAGTTATGAATCCTTTACCTGGAACATATTTGCTGGAGCAAAAGCCACCGAAAGAGGCTAAGAGAAATGCTGTTTATTACCGCATAATAACGGATAAAGTAAATAGTACTTCTTCCGATGCAAGAGATGTGAAATTTTTTTCTCAGAGAATTCGAGAGATTCCGGATCTCGCGGCATATGGTGTTTGGGATGGTAAACGTTGGCTTGGAACATATTGGGGGAATAGTCGAGACCATAAAATGGTGTACGATATTTCAATAGAATCCCCCGAAGTCCCTAAGTCTTCATGTATCCCTAAGTCTACGGATGTGCGTAGCCTAGGGATATCAGAAGGTGTGAAGAGTGCAATTAAGAAAGAATCTTTATGGGGGAAAAAATTCTTTAATTAATTTTTAATATATTACTTGAGAAGCCACATGTGTTGAACACATGTGGCTTCTCGCCGTTTAAGGGGAGGGGTGGTGGAGGCTCAGCGATGACGAGCCGGCGAGTGCGGGGTCTGGGGAACCCGTATACTGAAAGAGTTCGCGCCGCCGGGTACGAAACAGCTTGTGGAAGCTACGAACGCTCCCACGGAGTACAGCATCTAGACCGGCGCTGGCGCATGTGTACGACCGGGGCCGCACTGGTTCCAGACTTTTGACGTTTCTGCGACTAGAAACGATAACTATTGAGAGGTTGACCGCCCCCATGACGACGCAGTCTACGGATTCTTCCGCTACTACTGACGAGCACCGTAACCGCAATGCGGAGCGTGCGCAGCTGCACTCCACGATTTGGCGTATTGCCAATGCTTTGCGTGGCAAAGTTGATGGCTGGGACTTTAAGCAGTACGTGCTGGGCATGCTTTTCTACCGTTACCTCTCTGAGAGCCAGGTGCGCTTCATCCAGGAACAGTACGACTTGGAAGATTCTTTCGAAGAAATAGATGATGAGATGTTCACTGATGAGGTGAAGAGGATGATTGCCAGCGAGCGCGGCTTCTTCCTGTTGCCTTCACAGCTGTTCTCTGTGGTGCACGCGAAGGCTCGTCAGGATCAGAACCTGAATGAGACCCTGGCGAACGTGTTTAAGGCGTTTGAGGATTCCGCGCGCGGCACCGAGTCTGAGAATAACGTGAAGGGTCTCTTCGATGACTTCGTGCTGGATTCGAACAAGCTGGGTGTGAGCCCAACAGATCGCCACGAGAACCTGCTGAAGCTCATGGATGCTGTGGCAGACATGAACCTGGAAAAGGGGTACGAGGACAGCGAGAATGATGCTTTCGGTGACGCCTACGAGTACCTGATGGGCATGTATGCGGCGAATGCGGGTAAGAGCGGCGGCGAGTATTACACCCCGCAGGAGGTTTCGGAGCTGCTGGCGAAGATTGCCATGGATGGCCGCGATGCTGAGCAGATTCGTAGCGTGTATGACCCGGCGTGTGGTTCGGGTTCTCTATTGTTGAAGGCTAAGCGCCAGCTTGGTGATGATTCAGCGGGACTGCGCTTTGTGGGTCAGGAGAGCAACCCGACCACGTATAACCTGTGCCGCATGAATATGATTCTGCACGGCGTGCCGGTGGATGATTTTAATATCGCCCTTGGAGATACTCTGATTGACCCGAAGCACCGCGGCGGTGCGGGCGGCGATTTTGAGGAGCCGTTCGGTGCGATTGTGTCTAATCCTCCGTATTCGACGGAGTGGAAGGGAGACGCCGACCCGACCCTGATTCATGATGACCGTTATGCCCCGGCGGCCGTTCTTGCTCCCAAAAAGTACTCTGACTTGGCATTCACGATGCACATGCTGGCGTCGCTGGATGAGGCGGGTACGGCTGCGATTGTTGAGTTCCCGGGCGTGCTGTACCGTAGCAAGGCGGAGCGCACGATTCGTGAGTACCTGCTGAAGCAGAACGTGGTGGATGCTGTGGTTCAGCTGCCCGCCAACCTGTTCTACGGTACGAGCATTGCGACCTGCATTTTGGTGTTGAAGAAGGGCCGTCGTAAGGACCATTCGGTACTGTTCGTGGACGCTTCTCAGCTCTTCGATAAGAGCAAGAACCAGAATATTCTGGGTAAGGCGCACCGTGAGAAGATTTTGGATGTGCTGGCGGCTCGTGAGGAGCGTGAGCATTTCTCGGCGCTGGTTCCGGTGGAGAAGCTGCTGGAGCAGGAGGCGAACCTGGCGGTGTCGAGCTGGGTTGAGCCGGAGGATACGCGTGAGCGCGTGGATATTGTTGAGCTGAATTCTCGTATTGAGAACATTGTGGCTCGTCAGGCTCAGTTGCGCGTGGAGATTGACGCTATTGTGGCGCGACTGGAAGGCGGCGAGTAGTCGTGGCGGACGTGACGAATTATATTGACCGCCTGGTGGCTGAACTCTGCCCGGACGGGGTGGAGTATCGCCCGCTGGGTGAGATCTGCGCTATTCGTGCCGGTGGCGACTTGCCTGAATCGTATGTTAAGGGGCAAAAAGAAGCGTCGGATTTGCACCCTTACCCGATTTATTCAAACGGTAGTGAGGAAAAAGCTCTCTATGGGTATGCTTCTACGTATCGTACTGAAGGTCCAGCAGTGACCGTATCTGCCCGTGGAACTATTGGGTACCATACTGTTCGCTACGGAAAATTTACGCCCATTGTTCGTTTGATAACTTTGAAGCCTTCAATTGAAAACCTTGACATAAAATTTTTGGATTATTGTCTTGGTGTAATTGATATTTCGCATTCAGGTGGAAGCATCCCTCAGCTTACTGTGCCTAATTTGAAGAAAATGGAAATTCCTGTTCCTCCCATGGAAGTTCAGGAAGCGATTGTTGAAATTCTCGACAAATTCACGAACCTGGAAGCGAATCTGGAAGCGGAGCTGGAAGCGCGTACTCTGCAATACGAGTACTACCGCAGCTCTCTCTTCAACACTCTGAAAAACCCTGAAACCGGTGTTCCTACGATTGCTGGTTTAGTAAAGGAGCTCTGCCCGGAGGGGGTGGAGTACCGTCTGCTGGGTGAGATTGCTGATATTGGAACTGGTAAGAGCGATAAGAAAGATGCTCAGGAATCTGGGCAGTATCCTTTCTACGTTCGTTCCAAGACAATTCTTCGGTCATCAAAGTATCTATACGATGAGACTGCAATTGTTATTCCTGGCGAGGGTGGTGTTGGTGAAATCTTTCACTTTGTATCTGGGAAATATGACCTGCATCAGCGTGCCTACAGGGTTTCTTTTACGGTTGATGAAATGAACCCCAAATTTGGGTATTACTATATTTCTTCATTCTTTAAGGAATATATTAACCGGCATGCAGTTGAAGCTACCGTCAAATCTATCCGTAAGCCAATGCTTGTGAAGTTTGAGGTTCCTGTTCCTCCTATGGAGATTCAGCAGCGCATTGTCGATATTCTCGACCGCTTCGACGCCCTGACCACCAGCCTCTCCGAGGGTCTACCCGCAGAGCTCGCAGCGCGTCGCAGCCAGTACGAGTACTACCGCGACCAGCTACTCACCTTCCCCCGCAAGGGCGAAAACCAGTAGACACCCGCGCATCAAACTGCGCATCACGCGCGAACCCCGTGCAGGGGAGGGCAGCCGCCACCCCTGCACGGGCCCCACACCTCAACCACACTCAACAACCAACACTCAACTAGCCGGGCCCACCAACCTAGGGCCCACTAACCCCGAGCCCAACCATCCACACACTCAACCCCTACGCAAAGGAGCACCCCGTGGAAACCGTACCCAACCACCCCCGCCCCGCCGAAGGACGCACCGAAAGCATCCTCAGCTCAGACGACTTCACCGTCATCGCCAAGCTCAAGGGAACTGGCCTCTACGAGGAATGGAAGGCCCAGCACCAGAAGAAGCGCGAGCACCAGAGCGAAGCGCAGCTCGAAGCCGAACTCATCGAAACCCTCAAAACCCAGGGCTACGAATACCTGCCGCACCTCACCGACGAAGCCGCACTCATCCGCAACCTACGCGAACAGCTCGAACGCCTCAACACCCGCCCCGAAGAAGGCGCCTACGGCCCCAACAGCGGCTTCCACTTCACCGACGAAGAATTCGACCGTCTTCTCAAGAACCACATCGCCCGCTCCAACGACGGCATCCTGGAGAAGGCCAAGCTCATCCAGGAAGAACGCTTCATCGACTTCCGCCTCGAAGACGGCACCCTGCGCAACATCATGCTCATCGACGCCGCCTACCCCGCACGCAACCACATGCAGGTCATCAACCAGTACCGCGTACCCGCCCCCAACGGCAAGGTACTCAACCGCTACGACGTGACCATCCTCGTCAACGGCCTGCCCCTCGTACACATCGAACTCAAGAAGCGCAACGTGAGCATCCGCGAAGCCTTCAACCAGATTGAGCGATACCAGAACGAAGGCTTCCAGCAGGACAAGCACCGCCTCTTCGAATACGCCCAGATCTTCGTCATCAGCAACGGCTTCGAAACCAAGTACTACTCCAACACCGTGCGCCACAAGCACGTCGAAGACCAGCAGAAAGCCGGCCGCAAGACCGCCTCCGGCGGCTCCGCAGGCAAGAGCTTCGACTTCACCAGCTACTGGTCAGACGAACAGAACAACCGAATCAACGACCTGATTCTCTTCGCGCGCACCTTCCTCACCCGCCACACCCTCGCGAACATCCTGACCCGCTACTGCATCTTCACCGTAGGCCAGGACCTGCTCGTCATGCGCCCCTACCAGATCGCGGCAACCGAGAAAATCATCAAGCGCGTCGAAATCGCCAACAACGACCCCAAGCTGCTCGGCACCAAAGAAGCCGGCGGCTACATCTGGCACACCACCGGCAGCGGCAAAACCCTCACCAGCTTCAAAACCGCACGCCGCCTGGCAGAAACCGGGCTCGTCGACAAGGTACTCTTCGTCGTGGACCGCAAGGACCTCGACTACCAGACCATGCTCGAATACAACAACTTCCAGGCAGACTCCGTCAGCTCCACCGGCAGCACCCGCGAACTCAGCAACCGCCTCGCCGACCGTGGAACCAACATCGTAGTCACCACCATCCACAAGCTGTCCAACCTCATCACCGCCGAACCCGAGCACCCCGTCTACGGCCAGCGCGTAGCCATCATCTTCGACGAATGTCACCGCTCCCAGTTCGGCCGCATGAACACCGCCATCAAGAAGAGCTTCAAGAAGTACAGCATGTTCGGGTTCACCGGCACCCCCATCTTCGACAAGAACTCCGCAGGCGGCCCCGGCACCACCACCGTCGAAGTCTTCGGCGACTGCCTGCACACCTACACCGTCGTTGACGCCATCAACGACAAGAACGTGCTGAAATTCCACCTGGAATACACCAACACCAGCCCCGACTTCGCTGAACTCGAAGAAGCCTCCTACGCAGACGAAATCGCCGCCGAACGCGCCGAAACCCCCGACGCGAAGGAACTCGCCAAGTTCGCAAGGAGCAAGGAAGTACTCGAAAGCCCCCAGCGCATCGAAGCCGTCGCCACCTACATTCTGGACAACTACGACCGCAAAACCAACCAGAGTGCAGCCACCAGCTACGACATCAAAAAGACCCGCACCATCAACGGCGTCACCGAACACTACGTAGAGCGCGTGCGCGGCTTCAACTCGATCCTGGCAACCTCCTCCATTGAGGCTGCCTGCACTTACTACGACGCCCTCAACACCCTGCAAGAAGAACGCATCGCAGACGGTACCCTGAGCCCCGAACAGAAGCTCAAGGTCGCCATCATCTACTCGCAGGGCAACGGCGGGCAGCTCTTCGACACCTTCGGCGAAGAAGAAAACTTCACCTTCGCCACCGAAGACACCGGCAGCCGCATGGACGGCTTCCTCGAAGACTACAACACCATGTTCGGCACCAACTTCAGCACCGACGGCGACTCCTTCGACAACTACTACAAGGACGTCTCCCGCAAGATGAAGATGCGTGAACTGGACCTGCTCATTGTCGTGAACATGTTCCTCACCGGCTTCGACTCCAAGACCGTCAACACCCTCTGGGTGGATAAGAACCTGAAGATGCACGGCCTGGTGCAGGCATACAGCCGCACCAACCGAATCCTCAACTCGCTCAAGCCCTCCGGCAACATCGTGTGCTTCCGCGACCTCGAACAGGCAACCAAGGACGCCTTCACCCTCTTCGGCGACACCGAAAACAGCAGCGGCCAGTCCGCCCTCGACATCGCCTTCACCCGACCCTACAAGGAAGCCTACGCCGAATACGATAAGGCCGTCTCTGACCTGCGCGAAGAATTCCCCATCGACGAGGGCGGCTCCATCACCGTGGACACCCCCGAAGAGAAGGCCCGCTACATCAAGCTCATGAACGATGTGCTTGAACTGCAGCAGGAACTGCGCGTACACGACGAATTCATCCGCGACGGCGGCAACGAACTCATCAGCGACTACGACATGCAGGGCTACACCGGTGTCTACAACGACATCTACGAAGAAGCCCGCGAACTGCGCAAGGCACAGGAAGAAGCGAAGGACGGCGCCGACAACGAGACCGGCGAAGGCGAAGAAAAGCCGAACGGCGTCGATCTGCTCGCCAACATGCGCTTCCTGACCGAACTGGTCAGGCAGCAGGAAGTCGGTGTGCTCTACATCCTCGAGCTCGTCAAGGCAGCCCGCGCAGCACGCCAAGGCAAGGCGGCAGGGGAGAGCGGCACCTCCGAAACCGCGCAGGACAACGTGGAGTACTTCCGCGACCGCGTGCGCCTCGCTATTCGTAACGACGCCGACCTGCGCGAAAGCGGCGATATCATCGAGGACTACTTCGACACCTACCTGAACGAGTCCGAAGACCACGACGTGCAGGAACACTTCCACCACTACGTGACCGACCGCCGCACCCGCGAAGAAGACACCATCGTAAAGGACGAAGAGCTGGACTCCGCAGAGACCCAGCGCGTCGTCAACCGTGCGCTCAAGGAGAACCGCCGCACCATCCCCGGCAAGATCAGCCGCCTGGTCAAGGGCAAGATCTCGCTCTTCGGCGGCAAGCTCGGCGGCGCGAAGACCGAGGACGCAGCAACCAAGGCGAAGCGTGTGAAGCAGAAGCTGGAGAAGCACATCGTCCGCTTCATGCCGTTCCTTGGCGGAAACTAACCCGCGGTTACGTGCCGTAGTCATAGGTGACCGGCGGTAATACCCCGCCTAGAGGTAATCCGCCCAGAAGCCACATGTGTTTCGAAAAGCCACTTCTTTGGTGGCTTCTCGAAACACATGTGGCTTTTCGCCGTTTAGGGGAGGGGCGGCACAGCATCAACCCGGCTCTACGCTACTGACCCTCTGCACAGCGCCGATTTTCGGTCATGAGCTAGTGACTTTGGTGGGGGTTAAAACCCCAGCCCAAAGTCACTAACCCATGGTCGAAGTCCGTAACCCATGACCGAATTTTCTGTGCGGTGGGGAGGGCAATGGCGGGGGGAGTGCACTTCCAGGAAACCCTTCGTCGCGCAATATTTTTTTGCGTATTTTCTCCGGCGCGAGCGGTGTAGCCCCTTATCTTGTCAGGGGTCTTTTCTAATCTGTAATCAGAAGCACTGAAATTCGCAGAGTTGGGAAGGAAAAGACTATGGGTAACCTCGGTATGATTGCAGCAGTGACCGCACTTGCATTAGTGGCTTCGACTGTAGGCCTTATTTTTTTGATGGTTCTTGAATCAACTGGATATTTTTGGTATGCAGCGGCCAGGAGGGAGATGATTGCTAGTATCCTAAACGAATTTGGTATATCTAGAGAATCAAAATTTGAATCTTTTAAGCGGTTTGGAAAAGCATCAATAAGGAACGCTGCATTTAATATATCCCACCCACTTCACCTGTTTCCTCCCAAAGATGTAGATAATGAATTTAAAGATAAGGTTCAACATTTTCTAAAGTGGGCTGAAAAGAGGTCAAGCTCTACTGCGCAAAGTCATTGTATCGATTCGTTGGCCCAGCTGGAAAAAATGACTGGTATCACCCCTAAATATGACCCATCTGGGGAGGTCTATCTATCTTTAAGGAATTTTTGTTCCGAGGTGGAGGAAATAAAATATGCAGATTCTGTTAGCTATGATGACATTCTGAACCTCATTAAAGAAGAGAATATCCTGGCAAAGTATTCTTGGGTTAAGAAGCGCTGGCTGTCTGGTTATCTCCTTCTCTTGATGCGTGATTTTGTTGATTATGCCGGGCGGGGAACGACTATTGGGCTGTTTATTGGTTTCACCATTGCCTTAATTCTAGGAGACCCTTTTGGTTTGACTGTAACGGTAATTCCTGTAGTTGGTGCTATTATTGGGGCAATTTCATGCCTTGTAAGAATTGACCTTACCAAAAATGAGGTTAATAGGCTGAATAATAAAAAGTATAGAAGTCATGTGAGGGTGATAGTTAAATCTATTATCAGTATTCTGTGTATGTATTTATTTATGAATGCCTATTTTCTGATCGTTGCTTTACTGCATGGGGCAAGAATTGGTGGTTAATATGCCAATGATTCAACCTTTGGTAGATTATTCTCCGTCTAATGCATAATGAACTGTGAAAGTGATGCTATGTATCGTCTGGTTAGAACGAAGCCCCAACATAGTTCTAGTGATAGCGGTGTATTCTCAATCCAGCCCTCCGAGTGGCTATTCCGTATTGGCAACTCGGTGGGTTGTTTTGACATGTTAAAAGCTTTTATAAGCTCGATGTATCCGCGGGGGAGTGCACCTCCAGAAAAGCCCTTGTCGCGCAATATTTTTTTGCGTATTTTCTCCGGCGCGAGCGGTGTAGCCCCTTATCTTGTCAGGGGTGCCCCGTACCTTAGGCTGTAGAGAACAATGACGCGTTCTCATTCCTCCATCGAACGACCAAAGGAGAAACCCATGTACACGGATGGCTACTACAGCGATGAAGACTTCCGCACCTTCTGCTCCGGTCAGGACGCCGCCAACATTGACGACTTCTTCACTGACAACGGCGAATACCTCATGGAACACCTGCCCGAAGTCACCGACCGCGAGTTCCTCGCCGGCCTCCGTTACGGTAACCGCTGCGATGCTCTCTGCCAGAGTGGATACGCCTTCGACGAGGCGGAAGAGGCCCTCCGCGACATGTACGCGCTCGCCGTCTGAGCCGGGATGCGGCGGACTCGCCGGGGGAGTAGGGCCCTGCATTTTGGCGATGTGATGGCCTGACGGAAGTGGCTTCGTTGCCGTAAGAGTATAGGCATCGTTGCGGTAGGCAAATGTTGTTTGATAGCGAAAATAATGTATTGCGGTTTTTTGACTGTCATAAACCGCAAAAGAGTGCAAACATGGCTAAATTTCCTGTAGGGTGGTTCTGGGACTCATAGTGATGCGCCGGTGCATCGATAGCGTAGGAAACCTCGTCTGGTCGCTTTTGGATACGTTGCTGTACCTAAAGAAAGCTTCTCGACTAGTACATATACACACCATCACCGACGATTGGAGCACCCCTAATGGGACCTGAATCCGTTTTGACCCGCCGCGCGCTGCTGAGCGGCGGCGTACTATTCAGCCTGACCGGCCTGCTGGCGGCATGCGGCCAGCAGGCCACCAACGAGGCTGCCGGCTCGACTTCTTCCGGCGCACCGAGCGAGACTGTTTCGGCAACTGCTGCTACTGAGACATCTTCAGCCTCAGCAACCCCGAGTCCGGTCATTACCCGCGGTTATTCCGGCGGCTCGAAGGCCCCCGACGGTGAGTACCGCAAGGCGGACGGTTACGGCCCGGCCCAGAATGTACCGAAGCCCCGCAATGAGCCTGCGCAGTACCCTGAAACCGAAGAGGGTCTCATCCATATGATGGAAGACTGGCTGGTTGCCCACAACTACGGTATTCAGACTGGTGACTGCTCTTATGCCTATAAGTACATTACAGAGAGTGCTGAAGAGTACGAGTTTTACGAATATATTGAGGGGCTTTATGCACGAGGTGGTTGGGCTGTTGATGCCACTGATTCCTATCAGCAAGAAGGTGATCTTCTATACAATGAGACCAAAAAAATTTACCGTATGAAGTTTCGGATTTTATGGTCCACTCTTATGTATGTAGAGGCAGATGGAAATATTACTAAGCAAGCCAATACAGACAAGAGTGACGACCTTTTCAATTTCTTCTTTAAGTATTCGGGCGGTTACTGGAAAATTATTGGCAGTGGATACGATGATGATTTGAAGGACAAAAAATAAATGAAGATTCTTAAGGGAAAAGCTATATTTTGCGCTCTAATTCTGTCAATCTCTCTTCTAGACGCCCCGGCATCCTATACTTCAGAGTGCACACAGAAAAATTCAAGCGGCCATTGCATACGGACCTCTTCCGAATCCCCCTCTCGAGTTGGAAAAAGTAATAATAAAAATACAGAAAATAAGTTGAAAGCCCCCAGGGATGATTCGAACGACTCTCTGGCCATTTCAAACGACTACCAAAATTGGGTCAACTGGTTTAATAACAACTACCAAACAATGACCGACGAAACCGGCGCCAAAATACACGCCCGCAAAACAACAAACCGCCGCCCCGGCGAAGCAGAATGCTACTCCGAAAACGAGAGACCAGGAAAATACACCCGCATTCGAGAAAAACCCATCACGTCCGACGACACCGCAACATACGCACTCTCCTGCCAACCCAACGATACTAAAACCCTCACCCCCACCAACCCCAAAGAAACCCCCAAGGGACCTACCGCCGAAGAAATGCTCCAAGAGATCGAGGACCAATTCGCTAACACCAATATCCAGGCCCCCAAACTAAAACAGTCCTACAACCTCGGCACCGGCCTCGGCGAAGATAACCCCAACGTCTACAAGAACCAAGCCGTCAACTTCTACGTCGACGCACCCACCG
>ERZ773074.440-NODE-440-length-17786-cov-3.372906_pt1 | contig 17786 bp, 18 predicted proteins | sample MGYA00580615_ERZ773074 | MGnify/ENA primary metagenome ERZ773074 (study PRJEB29015, sample SAMEA2738126) | human oral metagenome | biome: human oral; feature: human-associated habitat; material: saliva | place: China | collected 2160 ...
CAACAATTACATTTACCGCCTTTTTATTTGACAATTCATTTTCTTGAGATAGATGTGAAAGAATCTATTTTTCTCAAAAAAAGCACGAAAGGAAATAGAAAAGGAAGACCATTTTTTGATCAATTTTTTACATTTGGAATGTTTATTTTTGAAACAATTTTTATGGGGAAAGTTTTATATGATGTAAATGCACAACCAAATATTTTTTCAAAAGAGTTTTTTTCTAGCTGGGAAAATCCTCCAAAAGATTTTGCTCTTGATTTGTATGCTTTATATATGGCTAAAAAAAATAAGTTAAAAGTTATAAGATTTGATGTTTTGTTTCCTGAAAGAATACATGGACATTCTACTTGGAATACAGGGTTAGCGTCTAAATGGAAATTTATAAAGAGAACAATGGCATTTAGTTTAGAATTGAAAAAAAGAGGTGTAAAGTAGTGGAATTTATAGCACATAGAATAAATAAATTAGAAGAATTAGAAAAATTATCTAAAAAATATGGTGTTGAAATAGATTTAAGAGATAATGTTGATGGGAAAATTTATATAAATCATGATCCTTTTATTTTAGGTGAAGATTTTGAAGAATATTTGAAAAAATATTGTCATGGAACTATGATATTAAACATAAAAAGTGAAAGAATAGAATTAAAGATTTTATTAATTCAAAGGAAGATTGGATTAATAAAAAGTTGAAAGAGTTTGAAAAGAAGTCTTTTAAAGAGAAATCGTATGTTAGTGGTGAAGTGTTTAAAGTTCTAGGAAATGATTATATATTAAATATTGAATATGGTGATTTTGAAAAGGCAAGTGTTAATTTGGATAATGGGTATATTAATATTTGTGTTAGTGAAAATTGTGAAACTGTGAAGATTAAAGAACTTATTGAGAAAATGTATTACAAAATTGCTTTAATGATTGTTGATAAATCAGTTAAGATGTGGAAAAGTACACTTAAAATTGCTCCTGATGTGGTGGTAATAAAAAAGTTGAAAACTGCATGGGGGAAGTGTAATTCTAAGAGAAAGATAACAATTAATCCCGATTTAATGAAATATGACCAAAGGGTTATTGATTACGTTGTTTTACATGAGTTTTGTCATTTGAGATATATGAATCATTCTAAGGATTTTTGGAATATGGTTAGTAAATATATGCCAGATTACAAATTATTAAGAAATGAATTGAAAAATGCATATTGACACTAAATATAAATTTTTTTATAATGAAATCACTATACGAAATATAAAGGAGGCTACTATGGATAGATTACGTGGTTTTGAAATTGCTAAAGGATGGGAAGATAAAGGTATTAATTTGCCTAAGCGTTCTACAAAAAATTCAGCTGGATATGATGTGGAGGCTGCAGAAGATATTATAATTCCTAAATTTACTCCAGGTATTAAACCAACATTGATACCTACAGGTCTTAAAGCATATTGTCAACCTGATGAGTGCTATTTATTATTAAATAGAAGTAGTGGTCCTAAAAAGGGATTTTTAATGGCTAATAGTGTTGGCTTAGTTGATTCTGATTATTATGGAAATGAAGGAAATGACGGACATTTTTATTTTGCATATTTTAATTGTAGTGATCATGATATTGAAGTTAAAAAAGGTGATAGTATAGGTCAAGTTTTGTTTACTAAATATTTAGTTGTTGATAATGATAATGCCGCAGGTGTTAGAGTTGGTGGCTTTGGATCTACTGACAAGAAATAATTAAATATTTGTAATATATAAATAGAGTTAATATGACTATATTACTTTATAAGCTCTTTTATAGGAGTTATATTATGAAAAATTTTTTAAAAACTTACAAATCAGTTATTATTTTATTAGTTGCGATAATAATTGGAACAATCGTTGGATTGGTATTTAAAGAAAAAGCAGCTATTTTAAGTCCATTTGGGGACATTTTTATTAATCTGATGTTTATTATCATAATACCATTGGTATTTTTAAGTATTACGACAGCAATTGCTAAAATGAAGCAACCTAAAAGATTAGGTAAAATTATGGTTATAACAGTAATTATGTTTTTACTTACAGGATTGATTGCTTTATTAGTTGGTGTTTTTTCTACTTATAAAGTTAAATTAATTGAAACAAAAGATTCTGAAACAATTAAAAATTCATTGGTTTCAGTGGAAGAGCAAGAGCAAAAAGACAAAAAAGAGGATGAATCAATATTGCAAATAGTTGCAAATACATTAACTGTTAATGATTTTTCTAAATTGTTGTCTAAATCGAATATTATAGCTTTAATTGTCGCATCTATTTTGTTTGGAATTGCAATGAATATGGCTGGTGATTCTGCAAAACCTGTGGAAGAATTTTTAGATTCTTGTTATGCTATAATATTGAAATTGAATCAAATTGTAATTTGGTATGCACCAGTAGGACTTGGTTGTTATTTTGCAACTATGGTTGGAAAGTTTGGTGAATCAATTGCAGTTGGTTATGCTAAATTATTTGTAATTTATACTATTGTAGCATTGTTGTTTTATGTAGTATTTTATACTATTTGTGCATTTATTGCTGGAGGAAAGAGGGGAGTTGTTGCCTTTTGGAAAAATATAATACCTTCTACATTGACTGCTGTTGGAACATGTTCTTCTGCGGCTTGTATACCAGTAAATATTGAGGCAAGTAGAAAAATGGGAATATCTGATGATATTTCTGGAACTGTTGTATCTCTTGGTACAAGTTTTCACAAAGATGGTTCTATGATAGGATCAGTATTTAAAATTATGTTTTTAGTTTGTTTGTTTGGAATTAATCCAGGTATTGGACAAATAATTGGTGTTTCAATATTGGCAAATTTACTAATAACAGGCGTTCCAATAGGTGGTGGAACGATTTCTGAAATGTTAATTTTAACAATGATGGGATTTCCTCTACAAGCATTACCAATATTGACAGTTATTGCAACTTTAATTGATGCACCGGCAACATTATTAAATGCAGCTGGGGATCCAAATGTATCTATGTTAGTAGCAAGAGCAGTTGACGGTAAAAATTGGATGGATAAAAACAAAGAAAATAATAAAGAAATAAAAGAATAATAAATACATCGGAGGGAGCAATTAGTTTATTAATTGCTCTTTTATATAATAATTAAAGGAGGTTTATATGCAAGAGTTAAAAATTAAAGGAATTTATAGACATTATAAGGGAGATTTTTATTTTGTTGAAGATATTATATATCACAGTGAAACAGCAGAAAAAATGGTGGCTTATAGAGCTTTATATGGTGAAAATAAATTGTGGTGTAGACCATATGAAATGTTTTTAGAAGAAGTTAATAAAAATGGTCAAAAATATAGATTTGAACTTCAAGATATTAAGAGTGTTAAAGAGAATTAATATATTAATAGGATGGATAAATTTTGGAATATTATAGTGTTAGTTTAGGAAAAGAAATAAATGATATAAAAAAAGTTGATAAATTTGATTACGATTCTTCAAAAGTATATTTTCTTTCTGATATAAATTATGAATTTGATAATGGAAAAGGAGATGAAAAATTAGTATTTGCATTTGATTGTTCTAATTTGTTAAATAAAAAAAATAAAATTTTTAATAAAATTAAGCATATTAATAAAAAAGTTAAGAAAGAAATTGAAACATCTTTTAGAGTTATAGTTTTTAATAGTTCTGAAGAATATAAAAAAGATGTTTTTGATTTGATTAGAGCTATTAAAATTGTTTTGTTGAAGAGAAAAATTGATAGATATGAATATATTTATGATGTTGCTTGTGATTATTTGGATAATGAGTTTATTTGTAAAAATATTTGTGATTTTAAGAATGATAAGTGTTTTGCAAAAAGAGATTTTAATTGTACTTGTGGATGTTGTCGACATTTTAAACATTTTTTTTCGAATAAATTAGTTCAATGTGAATATTTAATTGATAAGCATTGTTCTGCAAAGTGTTTACCATGTAAAATGTTTACATGTGATGAAATTATTAAGAGGAAGAATATTAAATATAGATTTAAAGATATATTTTTGTTGGATAAATTTTTTAATCCGATACAGAAAGTTGTAATATTAATGAATTGTTTTAATACGAAGGAAACAATTCTTAAGAGATTGATGATGTTTGGATAAATATTGTTTAGTAATTATTGATGTTTAGTTACCTGTTTTTGAAATAATATTTTAATTTAATTATTAAGATAATTTCATAATTGAAATATCATATTGCGTATTTGACTTTACTTTAAGCCTAAAAAGTGCTATAATAGTAATGTGTAAAAGATTGAAAATTTATATTTTACAGATTACATAAAAAGGAAGGTGCTGTATGTTTAGAATTGGTGATAACATTGTATATCCGATGCATGGTGCAGGGACAATAGATTCTATAGAAGAAAAAGAAATATTGGGAGAGAAACTACAGTATTACGTTATTAAGATGCCAGGAGAAGTTAAAGTTATGGTTCCTACATCAAAGGCTGAGTCTTTAGGTGTAAGAGGTATAATAGATGAGACTGGTGCTAAAAATGTATTAAAATTATTAGAACAAGATGAAACAGAAATGTCTCAAAATTGGAATAAGAGATATAGAGATAATTTGGATAAAATGAAAACAGGTGATATTTATCAAGTTGCTGATGTTGTGAGAAATTTAACATTTCAGCAAAAAGAAAAAGGAACATTATCAACTGGAGAAAAAAAGATGCTTAGTAATGCTAGATTAATATTAGTAAGCGAATTAGCTTTAGCAGAAAAGACTCCACAGGATGAAGTTGAGCGTTTAATTGATAATAAAATTGAAATGTCTTATAAAGAGTACAGAGTGCCAACAGAAGCTACAATTGATTTACAAAAAAGTGCTGTTACAAAGTTTATTCCTTTTGATAATGGAACAACTACTGTTTAAAAAGTATAAGGCAAAGGAAATATTATTTTAGCTTGTATTTCCTTTGCTTTTTATTTGATTATGTAGTTATGTACAATTTTTATTTTGAAAGGCTGATTAATGGAGAGATATAATGATGAAATATTGGATGAAATAAGATCACGTAATGACATTGTTTCTACGATTTCTCAATATATGACATTGAAGAGAAAGGGTAGAAATTATTTTGGTCTTTGTCCATTTCATAATGAAAAGTCACCATCTTTTTCGGTGTCACCGGATAAGCAAATTTTTCATTGTTTTGGTTGTGGTGTTGGTGGAGATGTTATTAATTTTGTAAAAAAGATTGAAAATATTGGCTTTTTGGATTCAGTGAGATTGTTAGCTGAAAAAAGTGGAATTCAATTACCTAACGATATTAGCAAAGCAGAAGAAGAAAGTATTAAATTAAAAAACAGAGTTTATAAAATTAATGAATTAGCAGCAAAATTTTATCATGAAAATTTATATAAACCTACTTCTAAAATTGCACAGGATTATATAAAAAAGAGGAAGTTGAATAATGCTACTTTAAAATCTTTTTTAATAGGTTATTCATCAAATAGTAGCAATGAATTACTTAGATATTTAAAGGAACAGGGATTTACTGAAGAAGAGCTTGTAGCATCTTGTTTAATTGGAAAATCTGAGAGAGGTTATTATGATAAGTTTAGAAATAGATTAATGATTCCGATTAGAGATGAAAGAGGTAGGTTTATTGCTTTTGGTGGAAGAGTTCTTGATGATAGTAAACCTAAATATATTAATTCTCCTGAAAACATTGTTTATAGTAAAGGGAGAAATTTATTTGGTTTGAATGTTGCAAAAGATGGTGTTCATGGACCTTTGAAAAGATTATTGATTGTTGAAGGATATATGGATGCAATTTCATTATATCAGAGGGGTATTACAAATGTTGTTGCCTCTTTGGGAACTGCATTGACTGATTCTCAGGGTAGATTACTTAGGAGAAATACGGAACAGGTTATATTGGGATATGATGCTGATGGTGCAGGTCAACAAGCAATTATAAGAGGTATGGAAATTTTGAAAAGTATGGATATTGATATACGTATTCTTCAAATTTTTGGTGCTAAAGATCCTGATGAATATGTGTTAAAGTTTGGACCTGAGAAAATGTTAAAAGCTATGGATGATGCTATTTCAGGAGTTGAGTTTAAAATAAAAGTTTTGAAATCTAATTTGGATTTAAATAATGTTAATGATAAAGTTAAATTTTTAACTGAAATTGCTAAGATTCTTTCTAATGTTGATAATAATATTGAGAGAGAAGTTTATATTGATAGGATTGCGAAAGTTTACGAGATTAGTAAAAATGCGATAATTGCTGAAGTTGATAAATTGTTGTATAAAAGTTCTACTGGGTCTATGAATTTTGAAAAATCAAATATTGTTTTAAAGAGTTCACAAGATTCGAAAATAGATGTTGCAACTAGAAAACGTGAAGGAATGGTTGTGTATTTGTTAGTTGATTATACTAAGTTGTCATTTGATAGAATAAAAAGTGTTGTTGATTTGGATTTAATAAAATCTGAAAAGAATAGAAAAGTTATTGGAATTTTATATAATAGAATTGATTTAAATAATATGCCTGAAAATATAATTTCATTATTTGATGATGAAGATGATATTAATTATATTAGTGGGATTTTATCTTATGATTTTGAAATTAGTGATGTAAATAAAGCAATTGAAGATATTGAAAAGATTTATTATAAAGAGAAATTAATTGCTTTAAGAAATGACTTGATTTTAAAATTAGAAAATAGTGTAGAAGAAGTAAATAAAAAAGATATTGAAAGTGAATTAACAAATGTAGTTTTGGAATTGGCGAAAATGAAATAGGAGGGACTATAATGTCTAGAAAAAAAGAAGTAGAAAATGTTGAAAACATTGATAATATAGAGAATATTGAAGATATAAATTCTAAATTGTCTAAAAAAGATAAGAATGATAATGCTACTGTATCAAAAATTGATCAAATTGTTAATAATGTTAAAGATAAGGGAAAAATTGATTATAGTGAATTAGCGGCACAGCTTGGTGATTTTTCTCCTGATGAAATGGAAAAACTATTTGATAAACTTGAGAAATTAAATATTCAAGTTGCTAATGAAACTGTTGACCTTGATGATGAAGAACCAAATATTGAGGATTTAGAAGAAGTTGAAGATCTAGATATTTCAGATGTTAATATTGATACACTAGAAGGTATTAGTGTTGATGATCCTGTAAGAATGTATTTAAGAGAGATTGGTAAAATACCTCTTTTGTCTTTTGAAGATGAGCTTAAATATGCTAAATTATCTTATGAACATGATGAAGCTGCTAAGCAAAAATTGACTGAATCTAATTTGAGATTAGTTGTTAGTATTGCTAAAAAGTATGTTGGAAGAGGAATGTTGTTCTTGGATTTAATTCAAGAAGGAAATATGGGATTGATTAAAGCTGTTGAAAAGTTTGATTATACTAAGGGATTTAAATTTAGTACATATGCTACTTGGTGGATTAGACAGGCAATTACTAGAGCAATTGCAGATCAAGCTAGAACTATTAGAATACCTGTTCATATGGTTGAGACCATTAATAAGTTGATAAGAACTTCAAGACATTTGTTGCAACAAAATGGTAGAGAACCAACACCTGAGGAAATTGCTGTTGAAATGGAAATTCCAGTTGAGAAGGTTTTGGAGATTCAAAAAATAGCTCAAGATCCAGTTTCTTTAGAAACACCTATAGGTGAAGAAGATGATAGCCATTTAGGTGATTTTATTCCTGATGATGATTCACCATCACCACAGGATGCGGCTTCTTATACAATGCTTAAAGAACAATTAAATGAGGTATTGGAAACTTTAACGCCTAGAGAGGCAAAGGTTTTAAGATTAAGATTTGGTCTTGATGATGGAAAGGCTAGAACGCTAGAAGAAGTTGGAAAAGAATTTAGTGTAACTCGTGAGAGAATAAGACAGATTGAAGCTAAAGCTTTAAGAAAATTGAGACATCCTTCAAAGAGCAAAAAATTAAAGGAATATATGTAGGCATCTTGTAATTTGAAGGGGTTTGTGTTAAAATGAGTGAAGTTAAAAAGTATTATTACTTTTTTCCTTGCTTATTTTAATGATAAGCTATTATCCAAGAGGAGGTGAATAATAATGAATAAGTATGAAAGTGTTATCATTGTTAATCCTAATGTAGATGAAGAAGGCATCAAAGCTTTAGAAAAGAAATTTACAGATATTATTAATAATGATGGTAAGTTAGAAAAAATTGATAACTTAGGAAAAAGAAAGTTAGCTTATGAAGTTAAGAAAAATAATGAAGGTATTTATTTAGTTTTAACATTTGAAGCTAATGCAAACTTGATTGAAGAACTACAAAGAAATTACAGAATTACTGATGAAGTTATTAAATTTATTGTTATCAAAATAGAAGAATAATTTTAATTAGGGCGCTTAGAAAGGCAATTTTATGAATAAGGTAATTTTAATTGGTAGATTAACTAGAGATCCTGAAGTTAGATATACTCAAGCAAATAATACAATGGTTGCATCTTTTTCTTTAGCAGTTAATAGAAGATTTGCTAGAGAAGGTGATGGACAAACAGCTGATTTTTTAAATTGTGTTGCTTGGTCAAAAACTGGAGAGTTTATTAGTAAATATTTTAAAAAGGGTCAACAAGTTGGAGTTGTTGGTAGAATTCAAACTAGAAGTTGGGATGATCAACAAGGACAAAAACATTATGCAACAGATATAGTTGTTGAAGAAGCATATTTTGCTGATTCAAGAAGAGATAATGGTGGTATGATGGATGGAGATAATCCATTTGCTACAGAAAATTTTGATGCTAACAATGGTGCTGATACTTCTGATTTTGAAGTTTCATCTGGTGATGATTTACCATTTTAGTAAATATAATAAGGAATGGGGGCGAAAATAATGGCAGATAAGAGAAATAATAGAAGAAATAATAAAGATTATGATGATGATTACAGAATCAAAAAAATAAGAAAAAAAGCTTGTCCTTTATGTTCTGATAAAGATTTAGTATTAGATTACAAAAATCCAGAACAATTAAAGAAATTTGTTAATGAAAGAGGTAAGATTCTTCCAAGAAGAACAACTGGAGCTTGTGCTAAACATCAAAGAGATATTACTATTGCAGTAAACAGATGTAGAGCAATTGCAATGTTACCATATTCACAAAACTAAGATAAGTTAAAAGATGGGTTCATTTATAATGTTCCCATCTTTTTTATTTTATATTATTTTAATTTGATATTCCATGATGTATTTCTGGTGTATTATCATCTATTGGAAGCATTGTATAACCATTTTTTTGACAATATTCAATAATTCTAGGTAGTGCTTCTAGGATTTTTTTGTTTGTTCCAAAATCGTGCATTAATACAATATTTGAGCGATTTGGTCTCAATTCTTTTATTACGTTGTTGTAGCAATCATCTGCTGTTCTAGCTCGTCCTGCATCATCATCATCAACATTCCAATCATAGTATTTATATCCACGTTGTTTTGCAGTTTTTGTTATTCTACTCATTATTCCTTTTGAATATCTTTTGCTTATTGTGTTTGAGCTACCACCTGGAAATCTAATATAATGTGAATCAAATCCAGTATCAGCTTTTACTTTGGCCCTTAATTTATCAATACCGTCTAGATATGAATTATCATCTTTATATGCAATAGCATAATTGTGATCATACGCATGTAGTCCTATTGTGTGTCCTTCATTTACTTCACGTTGTAATGTTGCTTTATTATAGTTTCCTGAGTTTATAACAAAGAAAGTTGCTTTTACGTTGTATTTTTTTAGTATATCTAATACTGAGTGAGTTATACTACTTGGTCCATCATCAAATGTTAAATATGCAATACTTTTCTCATTTGTTGTAGTTGTCTTTGATTCAGTTGTTTTATTTTCACTAATTTTATTTGTTTGTGTTTTATTTTCGTTAGGTTTAGTTTCAGTTGTTTTTGATTGAGTTTCGGTAGTATTTGTTGTGCTAGTGTTATTATTTATTGTAGTTGGTGTAGTGTTTGTTTCTGATTTTGCTATTTTGGTTGGATTTTGTACTTCTTGTTGTGATGTACTTGCAATTGTTTGTGAAGTATTGATTGTTTCATTTTTAGCAAGTAGATTGTCCCAAGAAAATGCAATTTGAACTGATATTAAAATTAAAGAAATTATAAAAACTAATATGGGTAATAGTGATAATTTTATTTTTGCAGTGTGTGTATTTTTTACATCATATAGATAAAATGTCTTGTCATTTAAATGTTTAATTTTATTATTTGAATATATTGCTATAATGATTGTTAGACCAATTAGGGCAATGATTTCTGCGATTATCATTCTTGCTTCTACTGATAATGATAGTATTAAATTATTCATTAGAAATCTCCTTTATTTTATGTGAATTATTGTATTTATTGATGAGATAAGTATATCATTTTTGTAAAAATAATTCTATAAGATATTAATATTTGAAGATGTATTTTATTTGATTTTACTATGTAATTATGATAAAAATATAATGATTGGAGATTATTATGAATGAGGTAAAAAATAGAAAATCTAGGCAATCTAATAATGTGAAAAGAAGAGTTAAACAACCTAAAAAAAATATTGCTAAAATAGGAATAAAAACTAAAATTTTTGCTTTTTTGTTAGTTGTTGTTGCTATTATAATGATATATTCTAATTTTTCTAGTCCGGCACGTGTTATTAGGGCGTTTTATAAAAATGTTAATAATCATAAATATGAAGAGCTTTATAATTTAGTAGAAACTGATATGAGTAAAGAGGAATTTACGAATAAGATGAAAAGTGTTTATGATGGAATGGAAGTTTCAAGTGCATGGGTTACAATTTCAATTAATTTAAAAAATAGTGATGTGGTTAATTTAAAATATGTGACTAATTTAAATACAGTTGCAGGTAAGTTGACTTTCTCTAATAAGTCTACATTGGTTAAAGTTAATGGTAAATACAAAATTAAATGGGATAATTCTTTTTTATATCCTAAGTTAAAAAATAATCAAAAGATAAGAGTTTCTACTTTAAAAGCTAAAAGAGGAGCTATTTATGATAGAAATAAAAATATACTTGCTAAAGATGCTAAAGCTTATTCTATAGGTATTGTTGCGGGAAAGATTAAAAGTGATGATGACTTAAGAGCAATTTCAAAATTGTTGAATATAACATATAAAGATATAAAAGCTGAATTAGCTAAACCATATGTTGTTGATGGTACTTTTGTTCATTTGAAAAATATTGATAGGGAGCAACAAGAGCTAAAGACAGCATTGCTTAAAATACCTGCTGTTAAGATAATTGATTATGATATTAGAGAGTATCCATATAACGAAAAATTATCAACATTGTTAGGATTTGTGCAAAATGATGATGGAAAGTCAGGATTGGAATTAACATTTAATTCTCAACTTAAGGGACTTAATGGATGTGAAATTTATGTTGATGATGATGGAATTAATGTTGATACTATTTTGAAGAAAGATAGGGTTAATGGTAAAAATATTGATTTAACTATTGATGTGAAATTACAAGAGTTAATATATGAAAAATTTAAAGATGTTGAAAGTGCGACTGTTGCAATGAATTATACTACAGGTGAGATTTTGGCATTAGTTAGTACACCAAGTTATGAAACAAATAAAATTTCTTTAGGGATTAGTGATAATGAGTGGAATGAAATTGTTAATAATAAGAAAAAGCCACTATTTACTAGATTTTTGAGTAAATATACTCCTGGATCTACAATGAAGCCAATAGTTGCTGCTATTGGGCTTGATACTGACTCGTTTACTGATATTGAAAACTTTGGAAAAAGTGTTAAGAGTTGGCAAAAGGATTCGTCTTGGAAAGATTTTTATGTTACTACATTAGAGGTGTATAATGGAGAATCTAATTTAGAAAAAGCTTTAATACATTCTGATAATGTGTATTTTGCAAAAGCTGCTTTAAAGATTGGTAAAAATTTGTTTAAACAAGAACTTGATAGATATGGGTTTAATAAACCTTTAAATTTTGAACAGAATACAGATATTTCTGTTTATGGAAATATTGATAGTGAAGCTAAATTAGCTGTTTCTGGATTTGGACAGGGAGAAATGGAAGTTAATCCTATATTTATGGCTAAAATATATTCTGCTTTTGCTAATAATGGAAATGCTGTAACACCTTATATTTTACAAAAGGAAGGAAATGATCAAAATACTGTTAATAGTGTAAATTTAATTAAACCTCTTACTGCTGATAAGATAAAAAATGATTTAAAAAAAGTAATTGATGAAGGAACTGGAAAGTTGGCTAAGATTGATGGAAAAAATTTATATGGTAAGACAGGTACTGCAGAAATTAAAATGACTAAAGATGATAAATCTGGTGAAGAGATTGGTTGGTTTAATGTTTTTGATGATAATAAATTATTAATTGTTAATATGGTTGAAAATGCGAAGAAATTAAATGGTAGTAAATTTAGTGTAAAAAATTTAAGAGAAGTATTTGACAAGAATGTTATAATAAATAATGTTAATTAATGAGGCGTTAATTGACAATTATTAGAAAAATAATGAAAGGTAGGTAAAAATGAAGAGTGTTATTTTAAATGTTGGAGGAATGACTTGCAGTGGTTGTTCTGCTGGGCTTGAAAAATATTTGTCTAAACAGAATGGTATTGTTAGTGCAAGTGTTAATTTAGTTTTAGCTACAGTTAAGATAGAATATGATGAAACTATTTTAGATATTAATAAATTGAATAAGTTTATTAAAGAAGCTGGTTTTACATCATATGGTGAAGAATATAATAAAAATAAGAGAAAGCCTGAAAGATTAACTTTAATATTATATACATTTTTGACTATATTATTAATGTATATTTCTATGGGAAATATGTTTAAGCTTCCAATGTTAAGTACTTTTGATATGCATCATAACCCAATTGTATATTCTATAAGTTTAGCAGTTATTACTTTCTTATATTTTATATATGGCTTTGATATAATTAAAAGTGGTGTCAAAAATCTTATTAATAAGATGCCTAATATGGATTCATTAATTATGATTGGCGTTATAGTTAATTATTTGTATAGTTTATTTAATATGATTCTAGTGTTTAGAGGTAATATTAATGGATTACATCATTTATATTTTGAAGCTTCAGCAATGACTATATTGTTTGTTAAAATTGGTAGATTTATTGATAAAAGTAATAGAATTAAAGCTACTGATGCTGTAAAGGGGTTAGTTTCTGTTACACCTAAAAAAGCAATTAAATTAGTTAATGGTGAAGAGAAGACTGTAACAATTAATGAGATTTCAAAGAAAGATATTATCGTATGTAGACCTGGTGAAAAAATTGCAGTTGATGGTATTGTTAGAAAAGGAAGAACAAATATTAATGAGTCTTTAATTACTGGTGAGAGTAAACCTGTTCATAAAGAAGTTGGAGATGAAGTGGTTGCTGGTTCTATAAATTGTAATGGCTATATTGAGTATGAAGCTGTAAGAATTGGCAGAGAAACGAATATTTCAAATATAGTAAAGATGGTTGTTGAAGCAACTAATAGTAAAACTGATATTCAAAGATTTGTTGATAAAGTAAGTGGAATATTTGTTCCTGCAATCTTTATAATAGCTATTTTAGCTGGAATTTTAAACTTTGTAGTAATAAAAGATGTTGCAAATGCTATTAATGTTTTTGTAACAGTTTTAGTTGTTGCTTGTCCTTGTGCTCTTGGTATTGCTACGCCACTTGCAATGGTTGTTTCTATAGGAAAGTTGAGTAAAAATGGTATTTTTATAAAATCTAGTGAAAGTTTAGAGATTCTTAAAAATATAAAAAATGTTGTTTTTGATAAAACAGGTACTTTAACAAATGGAAAATTCAGTGTTGTTGATAAAAATATCAATGATGATAATATGGTGATTTTACAAAGTATTGAATTTAATTCAAAACATCCAATTGCTCAAAGTATTTGTGAATATTCTGATTTTTCTAAGCTTAAACTAGATAATTTTAGAGAAATTGAAGGATATGGTGTTCAAGCTGATATAGGTAATATCACATATTATGTTGGAAGTTCTAAATTTGTTAAAGAACAATGTGTTGATAATATTTATATTGAAGATGAAAAAAGGTTTTTGGATAAAGGTTATACAATTATTTATCTATTTACAAATGAAAAAGTTCTTGGAATTGTTGGATTAGCTGATACAGTGAAAGCTGGTGTTAAAGAGCTTATTACAGAATTAAAAAATATGAACAAGAATGTTTATATGTTAACTGGTGATAATGAAGCTTCTGCTAAAATCATTGCTAATGAAATTGGTATTGATAATGTAGAGAGTAATTTGACACCTAAACAAAAATTAGTTTATATAAGTAATTTGAATGAAAATACTAATTCAGTAATGATGGTTGGTGATGGAATTAATGATAGTCCTTCACTAAAAGCTGCAGCGATTGGGGTAAGTGTTGAAGGTGGAAGTGATATTAGTGCTGATTCTTCAGATATTATATTAATGAATTCTAATATGGAAATAATTTCATTATTATTGAAAGTCGGTAATAAAACTAATCGAATTATTAAACAAAATTTATTTTGGGCAGTTTTTTATAATTGTTTAATGATAGTTGTTGCAACAGGTTTATTACCAATACATATTAATCCGATGATTGCTAGTATGGCTATGATGATGAGTAGTTTAATGGTTGTATTTAATAGTTTAAGATTATTATAGTAATTTATTTAAGTTTGACTATTGCAATTTGATGGCTAATATGCTATTATTATTAATAGTCAGTGAAAAATAAGCATAGGAGGTGCGAATAATGGCAAAGTGTGAGTTTTGCGAAAAGACAATGTCAACAGGAAATAGAATTAGTATTGCTCGTTCACATGTTAGTAGAAGAGCTTTGAGAACTTTTAAACCAAACTTAAGAACAGTTAAAGTTAATGTTGATGGTGAAAATAGAAAGATGACAGTATGCGCTAAATGCTTACGTTCATTCAAAAATGCAGCTAATGATTAATTAGGATATGATAGAGCACTATTTAGATAGTGTTCTTTTTTTTGCTAGAATTTTAATTGACCGATAAATATGAAAATTATAAATTGATAATTGTTTGTTATTATGTTATTATTTATTGGTAGATTATTAAAAGTGAAGGATATATATGTTAAGTAAAATTGTAGAAATTAATGTTTGGCATGTAATTAGGAGAATTTTAGTTTCAATTACAATGTTGATTGCAATTATTTTCTTTATGCAAATTGCACCTGGATATGTTAAAGATCCTCCTAAAACGTCAAAGATTAGGATGATTTTAAATAATAATATTATAAGTAATTTAAAAAATGATATTATTTTTATTGATAATAAAACTTATTTATCTATTGATGATATTAGAAACTATTTTGATGAATTTTTAAAAGAAGAAAATAATCGTTTTATTACAACTTATGCTGGGAATACTGCAGTTATTTCTAAAAATAGTAATTCTGTTTATTTAAATGGTGAATATACTAATTTTTCTACACAACCTTTATATGATAAGGAAAATGCTAAGTATTATTTATCTCTTGATGATTTAAATAGAGTATATGATTATGATATGAGATATAATCCATATACTAAGGTGGTCATAATTGATACGAAATCTAAGAAATTGGTTAAAGCTAGAGCTAAAGATAATTTTGCAATAAAGTATAAGGCTACTAGATTATCAAAGACTGTTGATAAGATTATTAAAAATGATGAGCTTATAATTGTTCAAAATGAAAATAATCTTGATTATGAAGTAGATGGATGGATTAGAGTTAGGACGCCGAATGCTAAAATTGGCTATATTGATAAAAGTGATATTATTGATCGAGTTGTAGCATGGGATGGTAATATTAAAAGTGATGATCCTGTTAGGGTAAGCTTTGCTTGGGAATATTATCCTGAAGGGAATAGCGCACCAATTAAATCAGGAAAAATTGAAGGAATAAATATTGTTTCTCCATCTTTTATAAGTGTGAAGTCTGATGGAATTGTTTATTCTAAAGGTGATGATAATGAAAAGAAGTATGTTGAATGGGCGCATAAGAATGGATATAAAGTTTATCCAACAGTTTCGAATATTTCTATTTCAAATATTAATGATAATACAAAGATTTTTGAGAGTTTTGAGACAAGGGAAAAGGTAATTAATCAAATTGTTGATAAATTAGTTGAAGAAAAAGTTGATGGAGTTTATGTTGATTTTGAAAAGATATTATTGTCTGATAAAGATAATTATACGAGATTTATAATTGAATTAGCTGCAGGTGTTAGAAAATATAATATGAAAATTTCAGTTGCTGTGACACCACCTGATGGTGCAGAGAATTGGTCGTTGTGTTATGATAGATATAATTTGGCTAAAGCTGTGGATTATATGGTATTTTTATCTTTTGATACACATGGAGTTCTTTCTCCTGTAAGTCTTTCATCTGCATACGAACTTGAAAATAATATTAATAAATTATTAAATAATGAAGCTGTGCCAGCTAATAAATTAGTTGTTTCGTTACCTTTATATACAAGGCTTTGGTCTGAGACTAATGGTAAAGTTAGGAATAAAGTTGTTAATATGAAGAATATTGTGATTCCTGATAAAGTTGAAAAACAATGGGATGATGTTGCTAAACAGTATTATATTGAGTATAAAACATATCAAACTGTTAATAAAATGTGGATTGAAGATGAAACTTCAATATCAAAGAAACTTGATATTATTAATAAATATAAATTAAAGGGTGCAGGTTTTTGGGAACTTGGAAGAGAAAAGTCTGATCTTTGGAAGATTGTAGTTGATAAACTTAAATAAATTATATTAAATACGGAAGATAAATTTTTATTTGTCTTTCGTTTTTTTATTATATAAAGTGAGATTTATTTTTGTATATATTTAAGCTTTTATTTTAGTGTGATAATGAACATAAATAGTGAAAATATGGTGAAAATACTTGACATTATCTTTCAATTGGATTAATATAGACACATTGTTAATTAAATTTCGCAGTGAGGAGTGATAAAAAATGGACAATGAAGAAGTAATTTTAACCCAAGAGGGATATGATAAAATTGAAGAAAATTTAGAAGAATTAAAGACTAAAGTTAGAGATGAAATTAGAGAAAGAATTAAAGTAGCTTTAAGTTATGGTGATTTATCAGAAAATTCAGAATATGATGAAGCTAAAGCGGCTTTGGCAGAAAATGAAGATAAGATTGCTGAATTAGAAAATAAATTAAAACATGCTAGAATTATTGATGAAAGTGAAATTGATACTAAAGTTGTTCAAATAGGCAATACAGTAAAAGTTCATGATATTGAATTTGATGAAGATGTAACATATACAATTGTTGGGTCAACAGAAGTTGATTTATTAAATAATAAAATTTCAAATGAATCACCTATTGGACAAGCACTTTTAGGAGCTAAAAAAGGTCAAGTTGTTGAAGCTAAAGCTCCAAATGGAATTATGAAGTTTAAAGTTTTATCTATTACTATATAGTAATGGCTAAGGAGATATTGGCTTTTTGCCGATATCTCTTTTATATTATAAAATTTGTGTATATTAATTTTATTAAAAGGTATTAATATTAGACTTCGAAAATATTGACATTTAGGCAATTAGAATATATTATTAATGCATAAGTTTGCATGTGATGTGAGGTGAAAATATGGAAGCATTTATGACTACTTCATCTATGGGAGGCGAGCTTATAAGCTTTAAAATAGATGGAATAGAAAAAATTCACCAAGGAGAAGAAGTAAAGGATG
>ERZ773074.442-NODE-442-length-17753-cov-6.131314_pt1 | contig 17753 bp, 24 predicted proteins | sample MGYA00580615_ERZ773074 | MGnify/ENA primary metagenome ERZ773074 (study PRJEB29015, sample SAMEA2738126) | human oral metagenome | biome: human oral; feature: human-associated habitat; material: saliva | place: China | collected 2160 ...
ACGAGTAAAGAAGGTGGAAGGAAATTATTTCTGATTGACCACCTTCAAATTAGGGGCAAGCCACCTACTTCAGTAGGTGGTAGTTGACTTTTCTGTAACCTTGGTTACCTCTTAGTCATCCTTTTGTTACACCCTCGTAACATTCCTTTGCTATAATAAGTCTTATAGAAAGGAATTATGTATATATTTATGAATAAGAAACAACTATTAACAATCTCAACAGGAGCCGCATTACTTCTTGGTTCTCTCGGTCTTACGACCTATCATGTGGCCTTTGCGGATATCGATTATACGGTCAAGCAAAATCATACCACTCAATTAGTAAAGGCACCTCGTCACACAAATGTCAGAACTGTCCTTGAAAAAGCGGGTGTCGAAGTCAAATCAGAAGACCGCGTTAGTCACAAATTAGAGGACGAGGCGAAACCAGAAGAAACCATTGAGGTATCAAAAGCGCATGAGCTCACCATCAAAGATGGTACGGAGACAAAAACAATCACCACAACCTTTAATGCCGTAAGCGACATTCTAGAAAACGCCGGTATCACACTAAGTGATAATGACAAGGTAGTGTGGGACGGCGATGTACTTGTCATCACGCGTATTGTGGTCAACACCGAAACAGTGGATGAGACCATTCCATTTGAAACCCGTGAAGAGGAAGATGCGAGTCTTGCCAAAGGGCAAAAAAAAGTGAAGACGGAAGGTCGAAATGGAACCATGACACTCACACAAAACGTCGTTTATGAAAATGGGACAAAAACCACAACCACAACCGTTGATAAAAAGGTTACCGACCCCGTAACACAAGTCGTCCTTGTCGGGACTAAAGAACCAGAATCTACTAGAGAAGCGGTGAGCACTTCAACCATCTCAGCCAGTCCATCTGTGAGACTAAGCAATGGAAATACAGCTGGTAGTATTGGGGCAAGTGCTGCTCAAGAAATGGCACGACGTACGGGTGTATCTGCGACCACCTGGGAGACCATTATCGCTCGTGAATCAAACGGTGACCCGAATGCTTATAACCCATCTGGTGCCTCAGGACTTTTCCAAACCATGCCTGGTTGGGGCTCAACCGCTACAGTAGCTGACCAAATCGAAGCCGCGACACGCGCCTACAATGCACAAGGTTTGGCAGCTTGGGGATTTTAAAAACCGGTAAAAAATAAAATGAGTGAGGAATGTCCCCACTCATTTTTCTATTTCATTTGGGATACCAATGTTTGGATGAACACGACATCGGGAGCGTTAACCGCTTGTAGATAAGTCATAACTACAAATACAATCAAACATACGACAAATGCAACAAATGACGCGATAGCCACCTTGGTAAGTAGTGAAACAATACGTTTTCCAGATTCTTCACGATGATAATTTGATTTTGCATATTCGCAAGCATTGGTGATAGCAGAGCCGGCAGAGAATAGAAAGGCCATAAAGGCGATAACACCCAATACGAACATGATGGATTGGATAGTCGTCGTGACAGTGTAATAGGCAACTTGCGCACGCAATTGTGGATAGTTATTGATGATATTTTGTACAGTTTCGTTACCGATGTTGAAAGTTTTTGCAATTTCTTGAATTAATGCGTCCATGTTAATACCTCATTTCATCCTTAGAACCATAGTTTGTTTTTAATATCATCAATCAAAACACTTCGTTCGCGCTTTGTGAGACTAGCTTCAAAAATAGGCTCGAGAATATGCATATCTAATTTTTTCATTTTGATAAAACCTTTGAATTGATTTATCATCCAAATTTCGTTTGGTGAAAACCGTTTACCCCAGGCGCGATTACCGGCCATAAATAATTCGAAATCATTCATGCGCTTTTGTTTCTTGCCAGGCTTAGCTTGCAATGCCTTAAGTTTTGAAAATAGTGCGTCGGCAAATCCAAGGTTATTTCCATAGTCTAGAGTCGTGGTCTTGACATGTTCTTTGATGCGCTTGAGATAATCAGCCAGGAATGCTTCATCGATATTACATTGTTCATCTAAATATGCACAAACAATGGTCCAGTAATGCATATCTGCGACATAGGCATCAAAACGTTCAGGGTGGGCGAATAATGTTCTTGTTGTTACGATTTCTTCCATAATACCCTCCAATTGGTTTTGTTTTTGTTATTTTTCGATTATGAATTGGGGTTTCGGGGATGACGTAGTCACCCCGTTTTAAAGACCGTTGACGTATGTCAATGGCGTTAAAAAAAACAGTAAAAAACAAAATGAGTGAGGGGTATCCCTCCACTCATTTTCGTGCAGCCTTTTCTTCTTGGTGATTAACACCAAGACCCGTTTCTATTTCAACGAGCAAGTCACCGCTATTATACGGATTGTTCTCGGTTGCCGATATAGGTTGCAAGCCTTTTGTTTATTTGTTACGCTTGATTGACCTATACCATACCATCTTTACGGTAGGAGAATACCGCAGAATAGAACCCTTAAGCATACTGCCTCAATACGCTGATTCTAAATCTACCCTTTCGGTTAACCTAACAGTTGAGGACTTAGGGCTGTTAGAAACCCTTATAGAGATTTCCCGTTTCTATTTCAACGAGCAAGTCACCGCTATTATACGGATTGTTCTCGGTCACCGATATGAGTTTCAAGTTTTTTGTGAATTTGTTATACTCGAGGGACTCACACCATACCATCTTTACGGTAGGAGAATACCATAGAATAAAGCCCTTAAGCATACTGCCTCAATACGCTGACTTTATCTCTACCCTTTCGGTTAACCTAACAGTTGAGGACTTAGGGCTGTTAGAAACCCTTTTTATAGAAATGACCCAGCAACCTTATTCAGATTGGTGGGCCTGCGTAGGGCACTTGCCTACTAATTGTTTTGGAGGGAGCAAAAGATGAAGTGCAAATGCAAAAACAGGACATAAAGAGTTGTTATTAGCCTGAAACAACAATTTATGGCTTTGAGACGGAGAGGGGCTTTGATGTTATAGATTGCGATTCCAGTTTTAAATGGCAATTCTATCGTCCATAATCAAGGCAACCCTCCATAACAAGCAACCACCTGCTTTTGCCACTTTGGTTATTGAAACCAAAGCAATGACCCAACAACCTTATTCAGATTGTTGGGCCTGATTGCCCAGATTAGGCAGTTTTGAACATACCAGCTTTAGTTTTAGCCATACGCTCAGCTTTCTCTTCGTCAGAGAGATTGTTCCATGCGGCTTTAGCCTTGGCACTTGCTTCAGCGCGTTGTTCTGGTGTCATGGCAACTTGTTTGTTGTTACCTTTAGACTTTTCAATACGCGCTGCTTTCTCTTCATCAGAGAGGTTGTTCCATGCAGCCTTAGCCTTAGCACTTGCTTCAGCACGTTCTGCGTCTGTCATCGGTGTTTGATGATTGTTTTCTTTAGACTTAGCGATACGCGCTTGTTTTTCTTCTTCAGAGAGGCTAGCCCATGCGTCTTTACCACGTTGACTTGCTTCAGCACGTTGTTCATCAGTCATTGGAGTTTGAGTGTTGTTTGCCTTAGATTTGGCAATCAACTCAGCTTTTTCAGCGTCAGATAATGATGCCCAACGAGCTTTACCAGCTTCACTAGCAGCTTGACGTTGTTCATCAGTCATTGGTGTTTGGTTGTTGTTTGCCTTAGATTTGGCAATCAACTCAGCTTTTTCGTCTTCAGACAACGCTTCCCAACGAGCTTTACCAGCTTCACTAGCAGCAGTACGCTCTTCATCAGTCATTGGAGTTTGGTGGTTGTTTTCTTTAGACTTAGCGATACGCGCTTGTTTTTCTTCTTCGGTTAAGTTGTTCCAAGCGTCTTTACCGCGTTGGCTAAGAATTGCGCGTTCTTCTTGTGTGAAAAATGTAGTATTTGCCATAGTGTGAATCCTCCGGTTGTTTGAACTTTTTTTTTCAATGATAAATTGGGGCTTTGGGGTTGTAAAACCCCATTAAAACAGTCACCCATGTACATGGGTGACTATCTCAGATATACATATATATTATAGGAATGATTGGGTCGTTTGACCTGATTAGATTCCAGCGAACATACCAGCTTTTGCCTTAGCTACACGAGCAGCTTTCTCTTCATCAGAGAGGTTAGCCCATGCTTCTTTACCCTTACGGCTAGCTTCAGCGCGTTCTTCAGGTGTCATCACTGCTTTATGGTTGTTCGCTTTAGACTTAGCGATACGAGCAGCCTTCTCGTCTTCAGAAAGGTTAGCCCATGCTTCTTTACCCTTACGGCTGAGTTCAGCACGTTGTTCGTCAGTCATTGCAACTTGTTTGTTGTTGGCTTTAGACTTCGCGATGCGCTCAGCTTTTTGTTCTTCGGTTAAGTTGTCCCAAGCTGCTTTTCCGCGTTGGCTAAGAATTGCGAGTTCTTCTTGTGTGAAAAATGTAGATTTTGCCATGGTGTGAATCCTCCAGTTTTGTTTAAATTTTATTTTTTCAAGTATAAATTGGGGTTTCGGGGCCGACATAGTCGCCCCGTTATAAATAGTCACTCACGTATGTGAGTGACTATCTTGCTTTGACCAACATTATGACTAGATGGTTTGTTCACCTTGCGTAACTCAGGGTGGTTGCTAGTACAGCACCCTCCCCTTTTTCAAGGGTGCGATTTACTGACCAGTTGTTACAGATGGTGTAATATCGGTCTTTTGGATGAATTTCCAAATAATATCGGTCGTTTGGATTGCGCATCATTTCATTTTTTAGTAATGTTAGATTGTTCGGGTCATCGTAATTCCATTTGAGCCAATCAGCTTCAAACAATGTTGTTGTGTAATCGGGTCTCAATTCTTTGACTACATCAATCATGCGCATGAGCACTGTGTGATATTCAAATTCAATGAATACAATATCATTGTTATCGATGAGCTCTTCGATAGCATCTTTGAAATTGTCATTACCAATCCATCTGATTGCTGTCATTTTGACGAACCCCCAATCTAATTATTTAATTTCTGACATTGTGAAAGTAGCGTAATCAATACGTCTTGTATCGATGTATATTTTTTTCGTAGTCATTGATTTGGTACCGTTTGTGTGATGGGTGATATTTTTCATCACTACCGCAAACAATTCACCCTTGGAATATCGTTCGAAATATTCAGATTCGATATTTTGGTCATCAGTCTTGTACTCATATTTGTGACCTGATAACATGACAATTTTAACTTCAATCATTTTGGTACCTCACTCACTAACCTTCTTGAATTCCGCATATGCAATCTGCATAGGATTGATATAAATATCGACACCGTTATCAGTGATACAGAACAATTGACCATTTTCATGTCTGAACATATATTCATTTGGTTTTGTTTCATCATCTGTTTGAAATCTGAAAATTTTACCTGTCACCATAGTGATTGTAACGTCGTACATAGAGAGCCTCCTTAAATATAAAAACAAAAAAAGGGGTGGTTTCACCCCTGGGTCTTACAATAAATTGAAAGAACCCTCCTGGCTATGCCCAATAGAGGAGTCGAACCTCTCAAAGCCATCATGTCTTTCGACCCGGATGGATTGGGCTGGGGTTTACACCCCGGAGTTGCAAAGAAAATGCAATCTTTTCGCCATACCCAATAGAGGAGTCGAACCTCTACATGCATACGCATACACATGTCATCAAATCCGGATGAATTGGGTGGGTGGTTTAAAATCTAAAATATCCCTTTTTGTAGGATATGAAGAGATTAATTCCACCCATGATTAGATAGACTAGAATTTGTGCAAGTGACATTGATTGCTGAAAAATACCAACAATAGCGCTCACAATTAAATATATGGAGCAGAAATCGACAAGGTGATGCCAAATGGTGGCAAGTGTCGGTATCATGTCTGAGATTTTCTTCATCATATGTCCATGACCTCGTCATTGTCGAGTTCAACAATTCGTTCTAACTGATTGTAAATGTTAATGATTCCAATCACAATGACAAATAGGGCTCGATTGACGGGCAAAAATTGTCCGAAAATACCATGGAGACCAAAAGTGATGAGTGAGAATCCAATAATCCCGAAAATATTATTGGTTACATATTTAGCAAATGATTTTAACATTGATAAACCCTTTCTAGAGGAAGACACGAATACCTTGGAAAATATATTTGGTATCTGTATAGTTAGGGATGGTACAATCCTTATTTGGGTCGAAATAATTTTTTATTTGAATCTGTTTCGCATCATAAATCATTTTGAACTTGATATCTTCGTTTTCGAGGAAACGGCGGATAACCCCCACCTTATAACCATATTCATCGTTAAGTGGTAGGAAAACGCTAGATTCACCATTTTGGGCAGCCTCCAACAAGGTCTTTTTGACTTCAGCTGTGATAGTGTTACAATCACGACCTTTTTGTACAGTCGCTTTTAGTTGGTCTTTAAATGACATTGTTCACCCTCCCTTGATTATAAAAATACGCGGATACCTTTAAATCGATGTTTGGTCACCGTAACTGGTTTGCTAGCGTCAATATTACTAGAACCACCCATGTGGGTATCAATATACGGTAGTTGCGTTGTTTGATATGTGTCATACGCCTTTTTGAAGTCGATTCCTTCCTGGGTTAGGAACTGACGCACAACTTGGGTTTTGTAATCATCTTCATCATCAAGGTAGATGAGCACATTTGATTTGCCACTCTTAGCAGCCTCGACTAGGATGTTTTCTAGTTGCTTAGTGATGTTAGTATAACTTAGAGCAGCTTCTTTTTCTGCAGTTAGTCGTTCTTTTAATGACATAATGTTACCCCCTACCTACGTATGTATATATAAAAATAACTCCAGTGGGATTCGAACCCACCAATTCCAAACGGAATTGACTCACCTAGAGTTGGAGCAACTGGATTAGATTCCAGCGAACATACCAGCTTTTGCCTTAGCTACACGAGCAGCTTTCTCTTCATCAGAGAGGTTAGCCCATGCTTCTTTACCTTTACGACTAGCTTCTTGACGCTCTTCCGGTGTCATAGCTGTTTGATGATTGTTTTCTTTAGACTTAGCGATACGAGCTTGTTTTTCTGCTCCAGAGAGATTAGCCCACGCTTCTTTACCCTTGCGGCTAGCTTCAGCACGTTCTTCATCCGTCATTGGTGTTTGACGGTTGTTAGCGATGGACTTGTTGATACGAGCTTGTTTTTCGTCTTCAGAAAGGTTAGCCCATGCTTCTTTACCTTTACGGCTAAGTTCAGCACGCTCTGCATCTGTGAGCTCAACCTGCTTGTTGTTCGCTTTAGACTTAGCGATGCGCTCAGCTTTTTGTTCTTCGGTTAAGTTGTTCCAAGCTGCTTTACCGTGTTGGCTAAGAATTGCGATTTCTTCTGCTGTGAAAAATGTTGATTTTGCCATGATGTGAATCCTCCGGTTGTTTGAAATTTTTTTCGAAAGTAAATTGGGGTTTTGGGGTTGACAAACCCCATTAAAAACAGTCACCCATGTATATGGGTGACTATCTCAGCTATGCATATATATTATAGGAATTAGATTCCCGCGAACATGCCAGCTTTTGTGCTAGCGATACGAGCGGCCTTTTCTTCATCAGAAAGGTTAGCCCATGCTTCTTTACCTTTACGACTAGCTTCAGCACGTTCTTCAGGTGTCATTGCTGTTTGGTGGTTGTTCGCTTTAGACTTAGCGATACGAGCCTGTTTTTCATCTTCTGAAAGACTATCCCATGCAGCTTTACCTTTACGGCTAAGTTCAGCACGCTCTTCATCTGTGAGTTCAACCTGCTTGTTGTTCGCTTTAGACTTAGCGATACGAGCCTGTTTTTCATCTTCAGTGAGGTTAGCCCATGCTTCTTTGCCCTTACGGCTGAGTTCAGCGCGCTCTGCATCTGTGAGTTTAACCTGCTTGTTGTTCGCTTTAGACTTAGCGATACGCTCAGCTTTTTGTTCTTCGGTTAAGTTGTTCCAAGCGTCTTTACCACGTTGGCTAAGAATTGCGAGTTCTTCTTGTGTGAAAAATGTTGATTTTGCCATGGTGTGAATCCTCCGGTTGTTTGAAATTTTATTTTTCAATTATAAATTGGGGATTCGGGGCTGATGAAGTCAACCCCGTTAAAAATAGTCCTTGACGTAGGTCAAGGACTGATGAGCTAATTCACCGATGAATATTGGCATACAAATACCGTAGTCATCGGGTATAAATACTGAATGGCCATCATTCGCACACTCAGCAAAATTACGAATGCTATGAGTCGTGTTAGCGACATACCTATCTGCGCATTCTTTGACACCCATTTCATGGGTATTCAAACGGTTTAACCATTCATTATGAGAATGGTTGGTTTTTTTTAGAAAAAACCATTGACGTCCTTTGGAAAACCATGCCATTAACAAGGTTTGTGATACAATAACTATTGTCGCTCGAGAGTTACTAAAGACATAAATGTCTTTGCATTGCTTGTTCGAGTCAAGAATAAATACCTCACACCTTAGTGTACAATCAAAGCAACCTCCGAATTAACGCACACCTAACGAGGTCTCCAAATGAACCCCGGATGAAACAGTTTAATGTCTTATTTGGGACAGTCTTTATTTGTTATTTCGCTTCTTAAAAATACAAATCATTTTCGTATTGAATGGGACAGCGTCTAATTTGAAATATTTTTGCAAATGGGGTAGGTAGTTCTCATCCCTTTCCAAATAAATATTTGGTTTGTTTAGAATGTGTCCCCATGGTGAATAAATCCATTGATGAATACTTTTTGTCACATTGTAGCACTCTTGTGATTCTCGACTTAAAGATTTTAATCCCCAAACTGTGTGGAATAGGATTTCATAAGCATTTTTGACATTTGTTACGAGAGCGCAATCTTCAAGTTCATTTACATCCTCGATGATTGAGTTTTTCTTGAGCTCATGAATCCAAATGTTCATTTCGTCTTTTGCCTGTTTTGACACTGGTTGAAGTGTAAATAATTCATTGACATTATCGGGATTGGCCCAGTCACGGATGATTAAATGCCCGCCAGGTTTTAAGCTCGACATAATCATTGCAATTGTTTCTGTTCGCTCTTGGTGGTTGAGATAGCTAATAATTTCATGAAAAACACTGGACAAATAAATAACATCAAATTGAATTTTTACATCTATTAACTCTTTTTTAGTTACGACATTTACGCCCATGCGAGATAATTCCGTTTGTACTGTTGGGGAAATATCGTAGGCATAATATTCCGCATCAGTTGAATCAACATCTGAAATAAATTCAGGTGAAATACCAGAACCAAAATCAAGAATTTTAACACCCGCTGATAGAAACGACTCAACAACTGCGAATTTTGATTTCGCTGTTTGATTCATTCGTTGAACATAAGTGTCGTTAGTGCTTGAATAATTTTCCATTATATCAATCCTCCATAGTATTTAATGGACCTTGTAGGACTTGAACCTACGACCACTCGGTTATGAGCCGAGAGCTCTAACCAACTGAGCTAAAGGTCCTTTTACGTAAAAAAAAAACGGATGTAGCTGAGGATTAGTGCGCATTAATCCTCACTTGCCCCAGTCGTATCCACAACCAGACTACATCGTGGTAGTATATCTTCCCAACCGCGGGGATGATATACTACCACCAAATGCATTTGGGGATAAAATATCCCATGCCGATTAACGGATTCGAACCGCTGACCCTCTGATTACAAATCAGATGCCCTACCAACTGAGCTAAATCGGCTTAAACAGTCAAAACGTTATCTGTTTGATAACGGAGCACTAACAAGTTCCCAGAGAATTCTTGTAGGTGATGACTGTTTGACGATTACGGAGCGCACCCGTAATCCTTGTAGGCACCACCTACAAATCAATCTTAATTGGTGTCTCAAACCTTACCGTTCAGAACGTTTCGTCATAGCAATTGCACCATAGAGACTTAGGATATGGCGCTAGGGGCTAGACATGGTTAGTTTGTCAATTGACTTCTAAACTTTTTAGTTTAGAAGATATAGATGCTAAAATATTGATACTTGATTCTAAATCATTGATTTTATCAATGTTTAGAAATTCATATTCTTCATCAAAAACTTTTGCGTAAAAGTTTAGGATGTTTGGTTTTACATCTGGTTGTTCAACTACATGTTTTTTAACATTTTTGAAATAGAAAATTAATTCTTCATCTTGTGAATCGTTTAGTGATTTTTCTAATTCATTCATGAATTTGTGTAATGAATTTTGATATTGTGTTAATTGTTTGTTCATTTTTAACCTCATGTAGCTGAGAAGTAGTGCGCACCACTTCTCACTTGCTCCAGTCGCCAAGCGCGACCGAACTACATCATTTGAAAAAGGGGGTCAAGCCCCCAAAAATTGCTCTTTTACTGACATGCTAGAGCGAACATATCAGCATTTTAGTTTCTTGGTTTTTTGCTTAGGGTTCAAGGGACGGAAACGACAGAACGCTGCCAAAATTGCGCCTTGGTCCACCCACTTCTAATGCGCACTTGAAGCAGGATTGCCGCCTGAGTTTAATGACTTCATCGGTTTATTGGTCAATTGTGGAAGCTATTTAGGATACGGTTGTTGCCCTGTCAAAATCAGCAACAATATGAAGTAGTCCGTCATTATAAGTTAAACCGGAGGTGCAACCTTGAATGTTCATTTGACCATCTTCTGAATCATAATATCCTCTCATTTCAGAATATACGAATGTATTATCTGGAAATTGTTGTAGGGCTTCAATTAATTCTTTAACTGTCATATTGTATTTACCTTTCTCGAATCAATACGTATCTACTACAGTGTTAATTGCGCGAGAGGGATTCGAACCCCCGTCCTCGAGGTTATGAGCCTTGCGAGCTACCACTGCTACTACCGCGCGTGAATAAAAAATCATGTACTTCATGTTTATGATGGTTACTGTACATGTCGCTCCATCTTCCTGCACTTTTAACGTGAGATTACGGTTCTGCACGTTTGCTCAAATTCGAGCAAACTCCACCAACAGGGCTCGAACCTGTGACATTCTGATTAACAGTCAGACGCTCTACCAACTGAGCTATGGTGGAATAAGTAACGGAGAATGAGGGATTCGAACCCCCGCGTGACATTTCTGCCACCTAGGGCTTTAGCAAAGCCCCCTCTTCAGCCTCTTGAGTAATTCCCCTGTTGCTATGAATGATTAACCCATGCAATCTTTTTGCCATCGGAAAGATAGGATTCGAACCTACGACCTCGTACTCCCAAAGCACGTGCTCTACCAAGCTGAGCTACTTTCCGATAATAAAATACGAAGAGCAAGAGACTTACTCTAAGAACTTTAGCAATCCTCTTTCAAGCATTGCACGCCGTTGTGGCACAAAACAAACTCCACCAACAGGGCTCGAACCTACGACATCATGATTAACAGTCATGCGCTCTACCAACTGAGCTATGGTGGATTAAAATGTGTTAATGCGCTAAGTTGGATTCGAACCAACAACCCAAACGGGCTCCCCCTCCGAATTCAGGGGTGGGTGTGCCAATTTCCCTATTAACGCTTAATAAATAAATTACGGTTCAGACGGGACTCGAACCCGCGACCCCCTGCGTGACAGGCAGGTGCGCTAACCAACTGCGCCACTGAACCAAATGACACCCTTAACACCTCTAGTGCCGATATGCTGGAGAACCTTTCAACCAACAAGTTTTTGAACTTCAGCCGAGTACAGTCAGACTGAATTGTTCATGCGTTTTATTATCTAGAAACTGTACTTCTTAGATAAAAGGATTTAACACTTGTGAGGAGATTTGCACTCCCAAGCCTGCCATTGTTTGAGGCGACCGTTGATTCGGTACTTTTCGGGGTTTGGCGAGCATGGCAACTCACTAGATACCTAGCTAAAGCACTGTCCCTTACGTCTGCTGTGTTCCGCCACACAAGCTCTTGAGTCGCAGATATAAAATCTCCGTTGCTCAGATAATGATTGCACATGATACGCGTGCCAACGTTCCCGTATTGCTGAGGGATAACGGTTTTCTTTCCCAGTAGTTTTACGTCGTGCCTAGGACAACTTTGGCCAACTTTAGATAGGTATGGTATCACCTTATTTTTTGCCAACTTTAGGTAAGTATGGTATCACCTTATTTTTTGCCAACTTTAGGTAGGTATGGTATCACCTAATTCTTAATAAATTAAGATGAAGGAAGATGTGGGATTCGAACCCACGCGCCGCGAACGACCTGACGGTTTTCAAGACCGTTCCCTTAAGCCAGACTTGGGTAATCTTCCATAATTTTATGTAACTGTTTAGAAAATATCAATTATTAGATTTCCATTTTTGAAGAAATCTGATAACTTGGTCTACCTCTGATTTAGATAAATCGTAAGTACCATAGTCATATGAGCCTTTAGTTTGAAAAATAATAGACACACAGTCATCATAACCTGTTATTGTCAAGTCTCCTTCAATATTTTCAAAATCTAATTGGTTCATAATTACACCTCTAATTTTATTTTTAATTCCACCAACCCTTTGGAAATCGACATATGTCGATTGATGATGCAATACTTATTGTCGCTCGGAAGTTACTAAGGGTATAAATACCCCTACATTGCTTGTCCGAGTCAAGAATAGATACCTCGCACCTTAGTGTGCAATCGGAATACCTTCCGAATTAACGCACACCTAACGAGGTCTCCAAATGAACCCCGAAGCTTTTTAACGTCACGCTCAAGACGTTGAATCCAATACTTGTGAGGAGATTTGCACTCCCAAGCCTGCCATTGTTTGAGGCGAATGTTTATTCATTTCTTTACGGGGTTTGGCGAGCATGGCAACTCAACAGATATTCTGTCTAAAGCACTGTCCCGATGTGTATGCTAGTTCCACCACACAAGTTTCTGAGTCGCAGATACAAAATCTCCGTTGCTCAGATAAAATTTATTACGGTGACAGGAATTGAACCTGCGCTCTCGTATTAGTTTCTTTCAACGAAGCCTTACCTCTTGGCTACACCGCTGATGTCTAGGTTGTACTTCCCATACCCCCTATTCAGGAGTTAATTTTATACTGCTCGACATTATTGCAGTCACTCACCAACAAAGATTTGATTTTGTGAATTTGGTCAAACCATTGAAAACTTGTGCTCCTTAATACGTTGAGGCGGACGGTCATTTATTTAACCTCGTTGATTTCTGACGAGAATAGCGATGAATTCTAATTCACGCAATCTTTTTGTCATGACTCGAGCAGGGCTCGAACCTGCGACCCGTGGATTAAAAGTCCACCACTCTACCAACTGAGCTATCGAGTCTAAGTGCCAGAGCTCAAACTCTCTGGCTGAAACGAAAAAACTTCCAAAACCGTTCCGATGAACGTATCGTTTTTTTTTGGTTAAACAACTTCTACGACAACTTCGATATCACGAAATCTCCATTGTCTCAATCGTTTAGCAACTGAGTTTTTATTGATTTACTAAAAGAGGACTCTAAACCTCTCAATAGTTCGTCACAAGCCAGGACGTAGTAAATCTCAACACTGTTTACTGACGATTGTCGTCACCTTTTATCGCCAAGGAGCGTTGGTGATTCTGACCCCCACCACCTTTGGAACCGAGTTAATTTAACAAGGTTGATGATACAATACCTATTGTTGCTCGGAAGTTACTAGAGGCAAAATGTCTCTACATTGCTTGTCCAAGTCAAGAATAGATACCTCGCACTTTAGTGTGCAATCGAAACAACCTCCGAATTAACGCACACCTAACGAGGTCTCCAAATGAACCCCGGAGCTTTTTAACGTCACACTCAAGACGTTAGTTGTTATGAATGATTAATCCATACAATCTCCTATCTATTGATAGACGGCACTAACGATTCCGACGGGACTCGAACCCGCGGTCTCTGCCGTGACAGTTATCTTTTTAAGATAAGAGCTCACTTAGTTGAACTATCGAGCTATCCCTAAAATTTGACACAAACTTCATGGCGACCTGGCCTGTGTCCAGCTCATATCGTATTTTTGTGTCACTTAGTGTCCCTGTACGGTTGATACGCCAAAGGGCCATGCGCAGAGAGGGATTTGAACCCCCATGAACGAATGTTCGCACGAGCTTAAATCGTGTGCGTCTGCCAATTTCGCCATCCGCGCTTGATATTAATTATTATATCAGATTTTCTGATAAATGTCAAAACTTGAATAGAAAAATAACCCCCAGTGAGATTAGAATTCACCAATCTCACTGAGGTTTGTTATAGTTTCACGCTACTTTATCGCGACTTAAGATATCCAAATCTTGAGGGCGACCATGTTTTGCCACATTGCGACGAACACATTCATCGTCGTCATAAACTAAGATGTCCAAATCTTGAGGTCGGCCATGTTTTGCGACATTAATGCGAACGTATTCATATTCATCATGAACTAAGATGTCCAAATCTTGAGGACGACCATGTTTCGCCACATTAATACGGACATAATCATCCTCATCATGAACTAAGATATCCAAATCTTGAGGACGACCATGGTTTGCTACATTGCGACGAACGTACTCATCTTCGTCATGGACTAAGATATCCAAATCTTGAGGGCGACCATGTCGTGCCACTTCAAGACGAACAGCCTCGTCCTTATCGTGAACTAAGATATCCAAATCTTGATGTCGACCATGATATGCAACGTCTGAACGAATTGCCCAATGGCTGTCACGAACTAAAATATCCAAATCTTGAGGGCGACCATGTCTTGCCACTTCACGACGAACTAACCAACTTTTATCACGAACCAAAATATCCAAATCCTGAGGTCGACCACGTTTTGCTACCTCGCAACGGACGGATGTATGAGGATGATTGACGAGCATATCCAGTTGGGAATCGTCACCATGTTGAATGAGCATGGCTAAATGGTCAATGTTTTTCGAATGGACATCGAATGCTGTTTTATAATCCAATTCTTCTAAAATAGTGATTCTATTCGAAGCCACCTTATGATGACCTTCTGCAACAGTACCCGCGAGGTCCACCTTACAAATACGATAAGTGTCGTTATAAGGTCGACAATACTTAAACACATCATCTAGGACAAGGCAGGCATGAAAACCACGGTGACCAGGGACTGGTTCCTCATCCATTTGGTAGGTCTTTCCGATTTCATATTGGAAACCGCGACTGTTCAAATTTTCGTGAAAAACTTTATATCCGAGCATGATTTAATTCCCCCTCTCCTCGAGCATAATCTGTATAATAGATGATTTATGTGTTATTAATAGAAAAAATCCGTAGAAAATTTCTACGGATTTTTAGAAAAATACAGTATCTTATAAACCAGGTGCTTGTCCTAATTCTGCTGCAAGCATCCAAACTGTTTTTTCAAGGTCAGCCTTAGCACCAACGAAGATATCATTAGTAACATCATCACCTTCTTCATCTGTCACATCCAAAGCTTTTTGGAAAAGAGTGATAAGGTAACGATAAATTTCAAGGACACGTTCCAAACTTTCTTCTACACCACGGAATTCTCCAACTTCTTCTTCAATTTCACTGTGTTGAAGGAATTCTGTCAAAGTAGAGTGGGGTTTGCCACCAAGTGTAATCAAGCGTTCGCTGATTTCATCAAGGTAAGCATCTAGACTATCCATGTATTCATCCATCTTAGGATGCCATACCATGAATCCACGTCCACGCATATACCAGTGTACTTGATGTAGAGCAATATGTGCTACGTACAAGTCAGCTACAGCTTGATTCAAAACTTCCTTCGTTTTTACTAGCGTTTCAGGAGCTGTCTTAGATAATGTTGCTACATCTTTTACTGCTTCTTTTTTCAATTCTACCATTATTTTTACCTCGTTCATTATTTTTCTAAGCAATCACATATTAGTGATTACATACTTAGTATACTACTAAGAATAACAAATAGCAAGTCAAATGACTAGCATGAGAAATTTACCACGATATTAACCTATCTAGACAATATCATAATTACCGGTAAAATAATCAGCACATGATAATAAAATATGCCCATGACACCTTTATCGATATTCACTCTTTTTGATTTCGTATAGTTCTTTATCCTTGATGTAAACGAAATCATCGTTTTCACTGTGAATAGTGAATTCTTTTGATTGCAACCACGGTGTGTCACTAGTGACATGTAATGTGTCACCGTAGCGCGCAACTGTGAAGTTCTGTTCTTTTAGACCTATTTGTTGCTGTACTGCACCGTAGCCAATAAATCCCACAAATACGATTGTAAAAACAATGACAACACGACTAGCGATATCCGATTTGATATCATCATCTGTCAAACACATAACTGGGATACCTACAATCATAACAACGAGGAAAATAAATACCAATACACCCATCCATGTAGGTGACGACACATAATTTGACATTAATTTGACCATGAGATACCCACCTCCATTTTAAATAAGTTGTTTATTTTCTGAAATAAATTGGGGTTTTGGGGTTGACGTAGTCACCCCATTTGCGACCAAAAACGTCAGTTTTTGGTCGTTATTTTGACGTGTTACTTTTTTCTAGTTTTTGCAATGTGTTTTCAAGTGAGTTTTTGATTGTAATTTTGAAATTTAAAAATTCACCATTCACTTTGTTTGGTGTAAAATAACTAACTGCTAATAGGATTAGTGCAATGATGAGCAAGTGTTTGCCGAGTGATAAATTGATAAGGTGATAATTTCGGTTTACTAGGATAGTAGCAATACCAATTGATAGTACCGCATTTTCATAATCCTTTTTGAGGTAATCCTGTACGGAAATCATAACCAAGACCATGATGAATGGTAGAGGCCAGATTGGAAATTGCAAATTAAACACACTTGTCAAAAGAATAGCAACTGCAAGTACGAGAAAAGAGATACCAATAAATTTATTTTTCATATAAACACCTAAACGATGGAAACCCTCGATTTCAATCGAGGGAGGGAATCGTTTCTTTCTAAATTTTTGTTATTTGTCATTTGACTCTTGACTTCACTAAAACTTTATGATATACTATAACTATGAAGATTAGCGAAAGGAGCTCGTAAATGGAAATCAATTTGACATCCAAATTACGCATTGTATTTCAATCTGAAGCAGACAGACAAAGCGCTTTTGATACGCTCATTGCGTATCGTGATGCTTGTAATTACGTATCACAATATATTTTCAATCACGATTTTGTGTTGAAACAAAGCGAGTTGCAATCGGCTCTTTATCACGAGCTTCGTAAGCAGTTTGGTCTAAAATCCCAAATGACCCAATCCGTTTTTAAAACTGTGATTGCTCGTTATAAAACGGTTCAAACGCAACTTCGTAAACAAAGAGTTTGGGATGGTTATAAAAAGGATAACCATAGAAAAGAAATCCCCAATTACATCAATAAGGATTTAACCTTCCTGTGGAAACCCCTTGAATTTAAGCGACCTCAACTCGATTTGGTTCGCAACCGCGATTACAGTTTCAAGAACAACGTGTTATCTATGAATACCATTAATGGGCGCATTCACGTCCAGATTCATGGTCTTTTGGAAAACCCTTATTTTGATGGTTCGTGGGCACTAGGAACTGGAAAAGTGGTTCGAAGTGGAAAACACTGGTTTTTCCATGTTTCAGCTAGTAAAGAAGTTCCTGATTTTGAACTGGGTCGTTTAAAACATGTCGTTGGCATCGACAGAGGACTCCGCCAAATTCTAACCACCTATGACGAAAAGGGCCAAACCCGTTTTGTCAATGGTGCTTTTATTGCGAAGAAACGCAATCATTATACTAACCTCCGAGCTCGCCTTCAAGCAAAAGGTACGAAATCAGCTAAACGTCGTTTACGTTCTCTAAGTGGACGAG
>ERZ773074.454-NODE-454-length-17407-cov-3.601544_pt1 | contig 17407 bp, 10 predicted proteins | sample MGYA00580615_ERZ773074 | MGnify/ENA primary metagenome ERZ773074 (study PRJEB29015, sample SAMEA2738126) | human oral metagenome | biome: human oral; feature: human-associated habitat; material: saliva | place: China | collected 2160 ...
AAATGTACATTTGGCAGCTGAGTCAAGAGCCGCTCTATTTGCTCAAGCTGATCACTATTGGTCAAGATCAAGGCTTCTGGATTCATATTATTAAGACGCTGGTAATCATAAATATAACCAATATTGTGGAAATAGACTTTTTCTTCTGGTGTTGCCAAGCTTTGAATTTTCTCATATACCTGCCTGTCCTGAACAGCGATGCGGATATTGCGATGAGGCATTTTCATAGCTACTTTCATATTTCCAGGTAAGGCTTCTCCGATAGGCTCCTGCCAGAAAAGAACATCTTCTGCACGACCATTTTTAGGACGAAGAGCGTAGGCCACCAAGAAGGGGGTTGCTAGAGAATTATAAATAATACGATCTGTATCATATCCACGATATTGCAGATAAAAGACGACAAATTCTTGTTTGGATTTAAAGATATGACGCTTTCCTTCAAGTGTCAAGATAATATCGCCAGTCAGATGATTTTCCATAATGACCACGACATTGTTCTGGTCAAAATAGCGAGTATGGGTCGGACGTTGTGTCTGATCATAGGTTATTTGTGCGAAAAGGCGTCCTTTGCGATTGTAGATATCTGCTGCTCGAACCTGCCCCTCTGTATCCAGCCATTCGACAGCCCGCACACGTCTTTCATGCGTTGGTTGGCGATAAAAAATATTCGCACGCTTCTTGCCCATATCCAAGATTTCGCCATTTACATTGCTGGAGCGAATCTCCCATAGGTGCGGTTTGGGGACAAGATTAAAATAAATTGGACGGCCTTCTGGTGTGTCCAAATCTCCTGTAAAATAACTGTAAGGAGACTCGACATCTGGTGAAAGATAGCCATCGTCTTGTACAACAACAACAGGACAATCAAGTCCTGTTGCTTTTAATGAACGTAACAAATCAAAACTTGCTTGATCATAGCGGTCAAACAAACAAATCATAGTGGTTATGCCTTTCTTTCTGAATCCTACTTAGTTAGCCTGAGCCGATCGAACTAGATCAGACCAGCGCTGGGCAATATGCTCATCAAGGTAAGGCTCAGCTACCTCGTAGGATACACGGGACAAATCTTCTTGAGAGTGTTGAGTTAATAGCTGAACAATCTTTTCTGCGTACTCTGTCGTCATGGCATCTAGATCATCTGGACGAGCCTTAGGAATCAGGTAGCCATTTTCTCCATCGCGGATAAAGGTCGGATTGCCATAACGGACATCAAAGCCAATGATGGGCAGGCCAGAACCAACTGCTTCTAACAGAGTCAGACCAAAGCCTTCACTTGTTGATGCTGCTAGATAAGCGGAATAATTTTTGTAAACATCCGCCATATGATGATGGCCCATCAGACGAATATACTCTTCTGCTTGCAGATCCGCAATTAGCTTCCGCAGCATAGCTTCCTCACCACCGGTGCCATAAATATCAAAGGTGATTTCCGGTAGTTGTTCATGCGCCTTCACTACAGAGTGAATCAGCCAATCAATATGCTTTTCACTGGCCAAACGAGAAGCTGTCATCAAACCAAAAGGCTTCCGCTGACCTTCTGGTCGGCGCAGCTGATCCAAGCTACCCACAGGAATAGTTAAAATGTTCTTAGGCTTGATGTCGGTATATTGAGCAAACTGCTCTTTCAGCAGCTCTGTTTGAGCATCCGTCGAGTTGATGATGTAGTCCACTTCTTCTGCGTATTCAAATTGATACTCGTAGTAATTATTCCACAGGATATAATCTTGTTCTGCGGGATTTTCACTAAAGTGGTCTGCGTGAACGATGACAGCTAGTTTAGCAGCCCCCTTATTGGCGAAGATTGGCTGGCCAATATCTGTCTCTCGGTCTAGAATCAGTAAATCCTTATCTGTCAACTTCAAGCTTCTCATGAAATGAGCAACAAACTCCTGCTTGGAGTAGAAGACCTGATCTGGAAAACGATAAACTTGCGTTTCTGGCTTACCGTCTACTTCATCGATAATCTCTTCGTAAGCCACACTACCATCTTCATTGAGCCAAGTCCGTTGGTAGAGACGAGCCCGACCATCTACAGGACTATAGTATTCAATAAAGTTTTTGGTATAAGTATAATATTCTTTCTGAATGAGACAGCCACGCGAAACAATCTCTGCCCGCTCAATCAGTTCATTATCCATATCGCATGAATAGCACGTTACGAAATCATTATCTCCAAACAAGATCCGAAAGGTCTTGTTCTCAGGATTACGGACGATTTCTAGAGGTTCTCTATCAAAACTAGCTAAGACTTGTGCTAGAGTGTAGGTTGTTGGAGCAATCTTAACATCTGTAAAATATTGATAGAGCCAGATGACCTCAGAGTCTTCAAAGCCGATATTCTTCGTCAAATGTTCAATATTATCGGCTGAAATAAAATCCATAAAGATGAATTTTGCCTCTAAGCCCACACTGCGAAGCAATTTTGCACGATAAATTTGTGCGTACTCAACCCCGCTGCTTGCCCAACCAATTCCTAGGTTGATGTTATAAATTGTCATAAACCATGTTCCTCTTACAAAAGATTATCTTTTTTAATTCTTGAAAGGCGTTTGATGATTTTTCCTTTCTTCTTTTTCTCTTTTTCTTTATCTTCGTCTTTAGACTTTTTGACAGGAGAAGTGAAGTAAGTAACGGGAACAGAGCTATCTGTACCTGTCTTAGCAAATGTTTGCTCAATATTTACAACTTCTTTTTGTGGAGCAGAGATTTCTACTGGGACTTCTTCCTCACCAAAAACATCTGATTCATTTACTTCTTCTTCGTGCGCTTCAAGAGAAGCTTCATCAAATAAACTTTCAGCTTCATCTTGCTCATTTGAATCCTCGTCTTCTTCCAAAGGTGTATCAAACAAACGTGTAGCTTCATCTTCCTCTAAAGGAGTATCAAATATGCTCGCAAATTCGTCATCTTCCGAAGCTTCCTCGATTAGACTTGCGATGTCAATTTGCCCCTCTAAAGTTTCTTCGTCTAGAATCTGACCAATTTGACTAAGAAGCTCTTTAATTTTTTCCTTTTGCGCCTTATAGAGCTGTTCCGTTTCAAGACGTTTTTTCGTCAATTCATCGATTTCTTCAAGGATAGACGATCTTACTTGTAAGAAGTCTTTCTGGGCTTTTTCTAGAACCTCTTGAGCCTCTTTTTCTGCCTTTTCATGTGCTTCAATAATCAGCGATTTAGCATAAACGACGGCTTCACCGATTTCTCTTTCTTGGTTCTTTAAAGCATCAATTTTTTTACGTAAAGATTCAATTTTCTCATTCTTTTTACGAATTTCACTATCAAATCCTTCTTCTAACGATTCAATATATTCTTCAACTTCCTTGGCACGATAGTTACCAAATAGGGTCTTTTTAAGTCTCATTCTGCTCCCTCTATTCTTCATTTATTCTAATTATATACTATCTTATCAATTGTAGCATAAAATGACACTTATTACCATTGTTTTATAAGTCTCCGAGCAAAAAAATCCGGATCCTACAGGAGCAAATAAAATTCTATTCACCTGCTAGTTCTACGGTTCTCTTAGTTTTGTAACCTAATTCTTTTATAAACAAAAATACCTGAATAGATGACATATAATCCATTCAGGTATTTTCTTAAAAGGTAACTAGATGTAAACGCATCTATTTTAGAAATTGAGATCTACCCAGCTAAGAGGTGTATAGCCAAGAAGCTCAACGCCATCATATTCTACTGTTTTAACGATCTCTTGAATATTCGTTTTTAGCTCTTCTATTGATCGGCTGTCTGACTCATCTAATACTAGATCATCTTCCACAATAAATAGTGGCTTTTGATAGCGGTCATAAAGATTATTCATAGCTAGGCGAAGACCTACAGGATCAATTGGATTCTTATTGGTATTATTATAGCCATATTTATTGATAAAGACTTCTTGAGAATTACTAGATGCATGGTAGCTAAAGCTAACAAAATCAACCTTTCCGACTCGTAGGTCAAAGAAGTCATCATTTTCAATATCTAAAGCAATCTGCTCACGTTCTAAACGGCGCAAGAAATGGTTTGGATAAGAACCACGAACTTGTACATCTGTAAAGACATAGTTTTCACGGTTCTTAACTTCTGCTTCCATGGCATCAATCGCACTATCTAGATTTTGACTATAGTTACGACTAACTACCAACATGCCACCAAATTGAAATTCTGGATTGATTGATTTTCCAAGCTTAACAGCACGTGCCGAAGCGACCAATTGATAGTGAGCCGCTTGCCAGATTCGTTGGTTCCGATTTTCTCCCTCTTCAAAAGACAGACCGCCACCAAGATATGGTAAATGGTGTAAAATATTAAATTAATTAAAGGTAATCCAATATCTTACCTTGTCTTTAAAATGTCTGAAAACAGCTTCTGTATAATGCTCATAAAGTTCAATCATCTTGCGGCTCTTCCACGCACCGTATTTTTCATACAGATGAAGAGGAAGATCGAAATGACTTAAAGTTACAATCGGTTCAATGTCCTTTTGCAACACTTGATCAATGATAGCTTCATAATATTTCAAACCTTCTTCACTTGGCTGCGCTTCTTCTCCAGTTGGGAAAATTCGCGCCCAAGAGATAGAAATTCTATAAACATTGAAGCCCATCGATTGAATCATATTCAAATCACTAACATAATCCAGTTGACTCGCTAAAGTAAATTGTCCCAGAAGATCATAGGCACCTATTGGTACTTTTTTGTAGTTGATTTCCCCTGTCAGTACTCCTATACGTGGTTCACTAAGCGGTAATACATCCGTCGTTCCCAAACCTTTATTACTGTTGGGCATCGTATTTCTAATCATAATGACTCCTTTTGATTTTGTGAATATATGTGGATACTATTGCATCCTCTAGTATCTTTAAAATTATCGCTGGTCTTTCTTATTTTGAGCGATAGAAGCCAATCCAGATAATGTACTAGCAACATTTTTTAAGTCAGGAGAAATTGGCTGTAAACCTGGTCTTGCTATCTGATATGCCTCTTGATCAGTCACGCTCAAGTTTGGACTTGTAGATACTTGTATAGACAAGCTTTCTTGAGATAGTGCAACCGCCTCTGAAAGTTCATGAGATGCAAGGCTCATACTATCAAGCGATTCTTGTTGATAGGCAAGACGCATTGACTCTGTTCGAGACAAGCTAAGCGAAAGAGATTCTGAGACTTGTAAACTATGTGATACTGACTTAGACTCTGAAACACTCTGTCTGTAAGAAAGCAACTCTGAGACTGAAATGCTATAAAACTCAGATAAGGAAACTCTCACAATACTTTGACTGATTTGCTCTGATTCACTCAGGGAAATCGACTCACTCAAACTAAAGGAAGTTGAGATGCTGACACTATGACTAAGAGATTCTGAAAGACTAATAGAGACTGATGTGCTCTGACTAGCCGACTCTGAAACTGAAATTAACTTACTTTCATATGCAGATTGGGCTACCGAAGCACTAACTGAGAGTGACGAACTGAGCCAATTATACTCTGAAATTGATTGACTCAAACTTAAAGAAGTTGAAAGGCTCGCACTTTCACTTAATGATTCAGAGATACTGAGGCTCTGGCTAAGACTTTCAGACTCACTCAAACTCAAGGAGCTTGAAACACTCAGGCTTTGACTCAAGGATTCTGAAACACTGAGGCTCTGACTAAGGCTCTCAGACTCACTCAAGGAAACTGATTCACTTAAACTAAAGGCAGTTGAAAGGCTTGCACTCTGACTGAGAGATTCTGAAACACTCAGAGAGATTGAAGCACTCTGACTAATAGAGTCGGAAATCGATGTTAACTTGCTTTCCAATTCAGATTGGGCAACAGAAGCACTAACTGAGAGTGACGAACTGAGCCAAGTATATTCGGAAAGTGATTCGCTCAAACTAAAGGAAGTCGAAATGCTTGCACTCTGACTCAAGGATTCTGACACACTAAGGCTCTGACTTTCTTGTTCAGATTGACTGACTGAAATTGACTCACTGAGACTCAAAGAGTGTGAAGCGCTGACACTTTGGCTCAAGGATTCTGAAAGGCTGAGACTCTGACTAAGACTTTCAGATTCACTCAAAGAAGCGGACTCACTCAAACTGAAGGAGCTTGATGCACTGAGACTTTCGGATTCACTCAAGGAAATTGACTCACTCAAGCTGAAAGAAGTGAAGACGCTCACACTCTGACTGAGAGATTCTGAGACACTAATAGACTCGGAAATTGATGTCAATTGGCTTTCCAATTCGGATTGAGCAAGAGAGGCACTAACCGACAATGAAGAACTTAACCAAGTATACTCGGCAATGGACTCACTCAGGGAAATTGACTCACTCAAAGAGATTGACTCACTGAGACTGAGAGAAGTTACCGTCCATTCACTCAAAGATTCTGACAGAGAAAGGGACTGGCTATAGCTAAGTGATTCTGATAGCTGCTGACTCTCCTTGGCTGATTCAGATTCGAAAAGAAGTTGAGAAAATGCTTCACTCAATGATAGAGACTGACTGATGCTCAAAGATTCAGATGCCGAAAGGCTAAGTGAAGTAAACTCAGACTGAGCCAACCATTCAGAAGTAGAGAGGCTCAGGCTAGTACTAAGAGAAATCAAGAAAGTATCTGGCTTATTCTCGTTTACTGAAGGTGAATCAGCTTCCTCCTCATAAACTGAATCTGAAAGACTCATAGAAGCCTCTTCTAAGGCACTGAGAGACTCAGATTCTGAAAGGCTCAGACTAGCACTAATGGATTCTGACAGAGAAACTGACTGACTATCCGCTACCGAAGTTGAGACGAATTCGCTAAGAAGGATAGAAGCCGACTCGGAAAGACTCTCGCTGGCACTGATAGAAGCGGATAACCATTCACTCTCATAAAGTGAATCTGATTCTGATATGCTGAGAGATTCAGATTCAAAGATACTCCAGTACTCAGACTCGGAAAGGCTCTCGCTTGCACTGATAGAAGCGGATAGCCACTCACTCTCATAAAGCGAATCTGACTCTGATATGCTGAGGGACTCAGATTCGAAAATACTCCAGTATTCAGACTCGGAAAGACTATCACTGGCGCTTATGGAAGCGGATAACCACTCACTCTCATAAAGTGAATCTGACTCTGATATGCTGAGGGACTCAGATTCGAAAATACTCCAGTATTCAGACTCGGAAAGACTCTCGCTGGCGCTGATAGAAGCGGATAGCCATTCACTCTCATAAAGCGAATCTGACTCTGATATACTCAGAGATTCAGATTCAAAGATACTCCAGTACTCAGACTCAGAAAGACTCTCACTCGCACTAATAGAAGCGGATAGAGATTCATCCTCAAGAACCAGCTCAGATTCTGAATCTGATTGATCGATAATGTGAGAAGAAGAGTCTAAAGAATAAGTCTCTAATGAATCATTTTCCCACAGCGAATCTTGAAGAGGACTCTCACTTGTTGAAACAGAATCACTATCGAAATGTTCAGCAGACAAACTCATTGAGGTCGAAACGCTCATTGATAAGCTTTGGCTGACATTTTTTATCAGATCATCTACTACCAAGCTATTGTTGGCTTGAAAATCCTCAAAGTCTTCCATAATAGAAATTGGCTCTGTCTGTGGTTTTAATTCTTCATTAATACCTAACACAACCTGATTCTGCTCTTGGGGTTTTCGGTTAATCGGTTTTAAGATGGCTGCATCCGGATCATAATAATTATCATCCTCCGTCACCAATCGTTTAAACTTCGATATAACGCGCTTAAACCCCTTTGCTTTTGCTTTATTATTCTTACCCATAAATATACATTTTCTCCCGAATGCAGTTATATCCTTATTATAAAGTCTATAGCACAATCTGTCAAAACTTTAGCCAAAGAAAACCTCTAATTTCCCTGTAGGCTGAACATTGACATAACTAAGCGCCATATTTTTTATAATTTTAAGATTCATGTCTGCATTCATTCTCTTATATGACTCAAAAGCCTCTTTATGAAACTCAAATACAGGATTCTTTTGTGCATAACCTTGACTAACCACTAAAGTTTGAAATTGTTGGAGATAGTCAACTTGCTCCACCCAGCAATCATCCACTGCTCTTAACACTGCAATACGTTGAAGCTGCCCAAATAGTTCTGAATCCTCAATTCTATCGCGTTTTCGCTGATATTCTTCAATGAAAAGCTTAGATAGGAACTTCTTAACTTGACGAATATTTGTCACGTCTAAATCTCTTGGAATTCCTTGACAATAGTAGCTAATGTTATCCAAAACAAATCGATACAAATCGGCCTGCTCTCTAAATGGATGCTTCTTCATATAGGCGTCCATAGCATCTGATAAAACAGATAAAAAATATTCTAGTTTAAAGTCAGAATGAGCAATAATGTCATTGCGCTTATTATAAATGATTTGCCGTTGAATTCGGATACTTTCGTCATACTGCTCCGTTGATCGTCTTGAAGCAGCTGCCGCATTATCGCTGTTTCTCTGAGCTTCTGTCACCTCATATTTAATACGAACCGATTTTAGATGAACCTTCTGTTTCTCCTCTGGCTTGGCGACTTCTTTCTGATAAAAATCATTGATCCACTTACTGCCCGTCTTTGTAATAATATCATCTTCGAGTGAAACAAAGAATTTACTTAGTCCAGGCGCGCCTTGACGGCCTGCACGACCACGAAGCTGCAAGTCCACTCGTTCGCTGGACATTCTCTCTGTTCCAATAACCGCCAGTCCGCCTAATTTAGCAACGCCTTCTTCTAGGATAATGTCCGTTCCCCGACCAGCCATAGAGGTTGCGACGGTTACCGCAGAACGCCGGCCAGCCTGTGCAATCATCTCTGCTTCTTTTGCTGCATTGTAGGCATTTAGCACGTTATGAGCAATTCCTTCCTGCAGTAGGAGCATGGAGTAAATTTCTGACATTCTTACCGATCCTGTCGCAATCAGAACTGGCTGCCCTTTTTTATGTAGTTTTTTAATATAATCCAAAGAAGCATAAAGTTTTTGAGGGATAGTTAGATAGATTTCATCTGGATAATCAATCCGTTGATTGGGTTTTCTAGTTGGTACAACGACCACTCCCAAGTCATACACCTCACGAAATTCATCTTCACAGACCTTCCCTGTGCCCGTCATCCCCGCCAATTTAGGAAACATCTTGAACAGATTTTGATAGGTAATAGAGGCCATGGAACGTGTTTCTAAGGAAATCTTTACGCGTTCTCTCGCTTCCAAGGCTTGGTGCAAACCAGATTGAAGTTTATTCCCTTCTAAAACTCGCCCTGTTGCCTCATCCATCAACTTGACTTCGCCATTTTCTACAGTATACTGACGATCTTTTTCAAATAAATGATTGGCCCTTAAGGCCAAATTGATTTGACGGATCAGTTGGTAGTTATTTGGATCGTAAGCATTTTGTACACGGAAGTATACTTCTGCTTCCTTGACACCTTTTCTCGTCAACCAGACTGAAGTCCGAGTCGAATCTAGCTTAAAATCTTCCCCTTCCTTCAAGGTCTTAACAAACTCATCACAGGTAACAAATAGATTGGACTGAACCCGCGGAGAACCTGATATAATCAGAGGCATCTGTGCACTATCCAAGAGAGCTGCATCAACCTCATCCACTAAACAGAAATAGAACTTAGGCAAGAATTTCTTTGCTTGAGAGGTCGCTAAATTTTCTTCAAGGTAGTCAAATCCCAGCGCACTATGTGTTGTATACACGATATCACTTTGATAAATCCGCTGCTTTTGCGCAACCTTCAATCTTTTAGCTGGATTTTCTGAAACACCAACCCCAACTGTCATCCCTAAGTAATGAAAAACAGGAGCCATTTGTTTAGCATCGCGTATCGCCAAATATTCATTGGCCGTAACCAAGATGGTGCTGTTTCCAGTTAAGGCATTTAAGTACAGGGGCAGAATTGCTGTTAGTGTTTTGCCCTCTCCCGTCCTCATCTCGGCAATCTGATTGTCTTGCATGACTAAGGCACCTAGGATTTGTACATCGTAAGGGTAGAGCCCCAAGACGCGCTTAGCCGCTTCACGAATGGTGGCATAGGCTTCTGGTAAAATTTCCTGCAGCCTTTCTCCCTTAGAAAGACGGCCTTTAAACCATTGAGTTTTAGCCTGCAATTCTTCATCTGACATGGCTGCATAATTATTAGAAAGCTGATTAATCTTTTCTAAGATTTTTTTATAACGCCTTAGTTTAAAGGAATTAGCTAAATGTAATTTTTTAGGCTTCATTCTTTCTCATCCACTCTTCCGTTTTCTCCAAGTCTATTTTTTGAAGCAAAAAGGACTGATCCAACAAATAATCAATTTTGGTTAGTACCCGTGGCCTATTTTTCAGATGGGCATACTCTTTTACTCTAGCTGAATTGAAGCGTCCCAGTAGTAAATCTCTAAATAAAGGATAATTCATCCTATTTCGATAGCAATCAAGAACATGCTGATAATCCAATTCTGGCATAAAATCATCAGTCACTAAAGCATAGGCATTTTCAAATTGCTGTGAGTAAAGCAAGGCTGCGATATTTGAAATTGGCCCATAGCCAGCAAAAGCGACCTTCTCAAAAGAATATTCTCGAGACATCTTTTCAATTGTTCCAAGCAAGATTTCGAAGAACTCTTTTTCCATATATAAAAGAGCGTCTTTGTAGGAAGAATTGACTACCAACAAATTTGGAAAATGCTCCCGAACAATTTCTGGAATGTAGCCCGTCCGATTGAAATCAGGCTCCGTAAAGCAAACGTAAATCGTCTCTTGATTGACGTCCTTATGCAACAATTTCGAAATCCAATAGCGATCGACAGTATAATCTGCCACACCTTCTTCAGCAATATAGATGCTTTCAAACAAGAAACGATGGCAACCTGAACTCACTAATTGAATTTTATAATGATGGGTATTGTTAGGAACACGAACGCTCATCGTCTCACCCTGCTTAATGATTTGATTAAAAATCTCCTCATCACGCGCATTCATAAATTCAATCTTCAAGTAGGTCGAATTTTCAGGAAGAGTCTCCAGATGGCTGCCAAAGATATAGTTTTCTCCTCGCTTCAATTCAGGAAGCTGGCTCGTATTTCGTAAAGCCTGATAGTTTGCTTGCGAATGCCATTCATGAATGACTGTACCAGACGGCATGAACTGATTCTCATATAAAACATGCCCATCTGCTAGCAGCTTCACAGACGATCCATATAGATACTGAGATACACTTTGCATATCCCAATAAGCAAAATAGATTTCTTCCTTGTATCTCACGAATCAAACTTCCTTTCAAAACTATTCACTAACAAAGTTTTATATTGATTAAAGAACCATTCGACAATTCCTTGCGTATCATCATTGTGTCGTCCAGTCAATCCTTTACTAATGACATTAACGCGATAAGCTCGCTTCCCTAGCTCTTCTAGCATATCAGGGTAGGCCGTACCATCGTAGTCATCATGATACATATAAGACACAATAAATTTCGTCCTTGAAAAATCAGCCTCTTTGAATGCTGACCAGAAGTGCTCATTAAGTTGAGCTATTCCTTCCTCTGATAATTCTCCTGTTGTACGAAGCACCAAATCTAAAGAAGTAGGAAAGCCTCCAGGACGAATCGTGGATTCATTCTCTGCAATATCGCCTAAATTTACTAAGGGCTTACCGACAATCACTGCATGAGGCTCTAACTTGGAAGCATAATACAGGGCTCCAAAGGTCCCCATTGATAGTCCAGATAAGGTCAACTGATCCCTTGTAAAGCCTAATTCATCTAAGCAGTGATGAATAACCTGAACAAGCTTTTGCTCTAGCTCTTCTGAGCCGAGATAGAAAGCACCACCCTCAGAACGCGGATCTCCAATCAACAAGAAAGGCGCTCCCAAATTGTTCATCATCCAGTATCCCTCAAATCCTTCAGCTGGACGATAACCAGAAAAATAAATATTGAGAGGTGGCTTCAAATCACCAGGATGGAAGTAGTAAATCAATTCCTCCCGATTTTTATCCACAACACGATTTCCACCAATCAACAAGTCCCCATAACCCAAATGAGACTGGCGATGGTGGAATGGTCCAATTTTCACAATTCCTTGCCCCTTCACTTGAACACTGACGCTTAGGTAATAAGAATCGCTGGTATCCAAAACGAGAGGCTTATCAAAAGATTCTTCATCATAAATCCATTCTTGCATGGGAGAATTGCCAACTGGATAACCCTTGATGACATAACGAATTGCGCAATCTTCAGAATTTCTGAACTCTGGCCATAAATCCAAAGGGGCGTCTGCGCTCAGAAAGATATTGTACTGATAGGTTGCTACAGTTTGGTAATCCTCACCATATTGGCCACACAGACGGAGATAGTTAGTTCCTTCATAGTTAATCTGACCTGAAAAGGAGGGATTGACGGCTAGATGATTAACACTGAGCTTGGTACCACTTTGCTTGGAAGAAAAGCCCCGTGAAAATAGATACAGCATCTGAGCTGGATCTTCAAAAGTAGACTGAATTGCCCTTTTCCGTAAAAGGAATCTCTCCAAGGTCTTTGTAGTGATCTGACAGCGTTCATGATAAAACAAGCGATAAACCTGAATTAAGCTGTCCAATACTGTAATGTACTCAAAATGCTCAACAGTATCGACCAATATAACATCATAGGGCTTAGCAGCCTTCGGTTTCTTCCCATCCTTTTTTAAAATACCGATATCTTCTGGCAAGAGAGACATGATATCTTCTGGTTTAACAAATGTCCATGCGATATTACTAGGAATCTCATATTGGTGCTGCCAATTCTCATTGGCAATCTGTAGGACACTAATTCTGTTCATTTAGCTTTAATTCCTTTATCGTATTTTTCCACATTTCGACAATTTCTCCCCTTGTATACAGCTCAATCCTCTTAACCGAATGCACCAAAGACTGATTCCAATGCTCCAAATCAGTCAGATAGTACAAGAGGGCGTCTTTCAGGCTGGAAATATCATCCATGATCCAACCATTTTCGCCATGCTTCACATAGGAAGAACTATACAAATTCACTTGAGGAATCCCTCCACTGATACCTGCAATTTGAGTTCGGATATCTGCTGGGCTTCCCAAATCCAAGATGACGCGAACATACTTCAGAGCCTTTGCCAAACCGGTATCACTATGAATCACCACAGTATCAATTCGCTCTCTGAGGCTATCATCATCTTCTAAGCGTGGATCACCACTCTTGGCAGCCTTATCCTTGTCAACAAGGAGCAATTTTTCTGCATACTTTGTTGATGATAAAGATTCCTCAAGAAACTGTCGAATAGAAGCTTCTCGACCAAAATCTTGACTCTGCGTCCCGACCAATAAGTCAATCCACTCATGTTGCAACATCATATCAAACAAGGAAGTAAACACATATTGAAGATGATGTTCTGGTAAAGTATCGAAATTGACATAGATGATCAACTCTTTTTTCCGCTGACTATGCCCAAGATTCAACTGTGTGTCATAAGGTGGTATCTCATAATAAGCAGGAAGTTGCTCTTCTTCTACTTCCCTCACTTGTTCTGCAATCTTCACGATTTTATCCAAGCTATCTACCACAAAAAATGGGGTATCTTTTAAATCAGACAAAAGCTGTTCTGTATTCGTAATCGGATAACGATTGCCAAAGAAGGACAGAACAACAAGATGATCCTTCTTAATCTGTTGGAAAAAATGATTATGCTGCACATCTGCTGAAACAATAATCGAATCATCCTTGGTTAAAACAGAAGCCAAATGCTGCTCTAGCTTTTCTTTAACAAGCTCTTCAATATTCTGATAAACATCCTTAGCAAATGTGCCCTGTGCCTCAGGATTGATAATGACCTGCTGGTTATCAGCTGTCAAAAATTCTCTGAATTGCCATATCCCTTGTGCATTCAGATAGTCCTGATAATAAGGCTGATTATGCTCAAAATAGATAATACTGGAGACAAAGCCACGGTCATCAAAAACAAGCTGATAATCTATCTGATTATTTTCAAAATAGGTAATATCAAAAATATTACCTATTTGTGAAAAATTAATCTGAGCATGAGGTAGGTGATCAACGTGAACATCTACAATAAAAGGAGTATAAAAGATTTCTGCTCCCTGCGGCCATTTCAAATCATCCAAGCGAATTTTTCGTGCAGGCACGTCTGTCAGACCTTGTATGCTATCAAATAGGTTCCACATTTCATCTGATGAAAGTCTTTGTTGATAAAAGAAAGTCCGAATATGAGGTGAATAATTCAAAATCAGGACAGAGTTGGCTTCTCCTGATTGTTGAAACATCCGCAATAAATTTACGGCATCATCAAACATCATATTTTTCGGTTGCAGATAGAAAGGTAGGGCAGTAGAATACCATTTTCGATCTTGTTTATACCAAGAAGGTACAAAGTAAAACATATCCCTCTATTCTCCTTTTACTTCTAGTTCTTTATGATAATAAGTCCCGATTCTTAAGATTCGTATTTCTTCACGCAAGGGCAAGAGCATGCTGATCAAAATGACTAGTGTGCTTGGCAAGGTCAAAAAGAAACTTGGCAAAGGCAAGAAGAAATTAATAAAATAGGGCAGACCGACATACAAGATGAGATAGATAGCTCCTATATTTGATTGCAAAGAAATATAGTGTTTTAACACTTTTAAGGTTTCTTTCCCAGGCTGAATATAGTCAAAATATTCTCCCTGACGCTGCAAGCGTTTCGCTGTCTCTTCCGGTTCCAAATTGATATAGGCAAACAAAATACCCAACAAGTAAATCGCAACTAGATAAACAAGGAGACCCAAGGGCTTTGTAAAATCAAACAAATTCCCAAATTTTAGTGAAAATCCTTTCCCCGTCCAGTCTAGTAATAATTGGAATAACATCAAGACACTTGTTGCGTACATAATAGGCATTCCACCAGAAGGAATGAACTTAATCGGCAAATAAGACTTATCATAGTAGCGACTGCTTAACATGATCCGATTAAGAGGCAATCGTATCTCCGCTTTCTCACATACAACAGCAACAAAAGTTAAAAGAAGATAAGCGATCACCGCAGCAACTAACATCATTCCGCCTCGGAGAGAAGACAGAGATTGACCAATTAAGATTATTAATTGATTGGCAAACTGGAGCAAAATCCCTGAGATAATGATGATGGTTGACCCTCCCACTCCCTTACGAGTATTGAGACTTGATAACCAGATAATGATAAAGCTCCCTGTCACAACTGTGGTTAAAACTGCTGCATTATAGAGCCAGTCATCCACGAGAAGTAGAAAACGACCATTTCCTCTATAAGCGGTGTACATAATAGCAAGTCCCTGCACAATCGCAAAGAACAAGGTTAGCATTTTCTGAAAGAAATCCGTCTTTTTGAGAGACCAAGATTGTATATTCCAGCTTTTCTTTAGGTTCATGACTTGCCACACAATCATGGTCGTAATCCAAGGCCCTAATCCTAAAGAAAATACTGAAATCTGAGAAACATCAATCCCTGCCAAAAAATACAAAGAAGCCAAGGGATTGCCTTCCTTCATCCCTAAACCTTCTATACTACTGTTGTAGCCCGGGAGTAAAATATGTCTCCCTAATACATAGATAGCAATGATAAACATTGTAAAGAAGACTCTTTTTGTAAAAACATTCTGACGCTTCTTTTTCTTAAGACCAAAGTGCTCCATTTATTATCCTTTATCTGTATTTTGGACTTACCTAGAGCCCTCTTTTTCACATACAAAGCTGTCTTTTAAGCTAAAGACTTAAGAAAGCAAGCCCATTCCATAGAATTATAGATAAGGAATCAACTTGCTTTCTCTATTTCGATTACAAAATGTGGGACAGTTCGTCATTTAATTAAAATCTGATCGAATTTTTTCCACCATTTCCTGATAATTCTCATGTGAGAATACTTGCTCTGAAACCCCTTCTGTTTGAACATTATCAAAGGCATAAACAGGCTTACCAGACTCTTGAAACTCTCTAATTACAGTATCGAATTTCTGATCGTGATTGATATCAAGATAAATGTCGCTGCTCGCAAGTAAATCTCTCAAAGGATATGGCAAAATTGCAGGGTGCAAGCGAACATTTTCATAAGCCATCAGTTTGAGTAACTTATCAGACATCTGTGTGTAGGCAGCAATATGAAATAGACAGTTTGGTAATGCGCTCACCAAATCCTCAATTCCCTCTAACCTATCTGAGTTTGTCAAGGTTACACAGTGGAGAGCAAAGCCTTCATCCCTCTGTTTAATAGCTTTCTCAACATCAAATTCATCTGTCTCAATAATGGTAGACCAATCAAGAGAATTGTAAAACCACCATACTTCACGCAGACGCATGTTGGAAACAGTGTTCCATGGTTTTTGACCAGAAATATAATGCAAAACAGCAGGTAGTGGAGAGAGTGGGATTTCGAAAATCCAGTCATGCTTATCTAGCGCAGCTCCCATGTCAAAACCGATTTGAAAATTGTAAGTATCTTCCAAATCAAGTTTTTTGCCCTCAAACATCAAATTCAAGATAGACTGATCACCTTCAGTAAAATTGGCTAATTCCCTATCTGTCAACTCAACCAATTGCTGAGCCATGTTTTCTTCACGCCAACGCTTATTATTGATGAGCAGCACTCCAGAATTAAAGCCCAAGCCTACTCCATACGTCGCGCGAATCGTTGCTACATAATAATCCTCCATATCCATCTCAAAAAGATGGTCCAGATTTCGTGTCACAACAATATCACAATCCAAATACAAAACTTTATCTGCTGCAACGTAATTCGGTATAAAATAGCGCCCATAAGCCATGTAGTTAATGTGAGCGTAAGTTCCAGCTTCCCATTTTGATTTCACCTGATCGTCAATCTGATCATTAAACAATTTCACATCGTTCAACTGACTGCCAGCTGCCTCTACCTTCCGACGCGTATAGTAGAACCATTCTTGAGGAATATCCTGATTGAAAACATAAATATCTAGATTTTTATGATGACAGCAAAGAGATTTTATTGTCGTTTCAATTTGTCTGATATACCCATAATCTCCCGAAACCACAATGGCTTTTTTCTTTTCCAAAACACTACTCCTACTACGCTTATTCTATTCTCTAAAAAAATCTCTATTAGGCCTTATTATACCATAAATTCCGCCTTTATTCAAACACCTTCTTGAAAGCTAGACCTAACTTTTCTAGCCTTACAATAGAGATAAAGGCTACTCACACAAAAAGAAGAAAGCTTGCTATAAGTGCTCCTAATATATCCATCCTTTTTAAAATCAGACAACCACTACCTGCAATGTACTTAAATGTGTACTTTCATGCTATCAAATCTTATAAAAGTAGGCCATACCGGAGGATTAGCAGGTGTTTTATTGAGAAAAATGAGAGTGGGACAGAAATCGGTAATTCGTTAGAATTCGATTTCGTCGTC
>ERZ773074.460-NODE-460-length-17295-cov-22.120476_pt1 | contig 17295 bp, 17 predicted proteins | sample MGYA00580615_ERZ773074 | MGnify/ENA primary metagenome ERZ773074 (study PRJEB29015, sample SAMEA2738126) | human oral metagenome | biome: human oral; feature: human-associated habitat; material: saliva | place: China | collected 2160 ...
CCGAGGACGGCTGCGGCCCAAGCACCACGATCGGCACCTGAGGAAGCTTGGCTCTTACCTTGGAGATGAAGCTCTTCACGGCCGAGGTGATCGCGGCTCCCGAGGCGTCGCCGTTGTCGATCACCTTGTCGGCGTTCAGGGAGCCGATGGTGACGACGAGGTTCGGGGCCGCGGCGCAGACGGCGTCGACACGGGAGTCCACCTCGAAGCCGTCACGGCCCGAGGCCGAGTAGCCGAAGCCGCTGCCGTCGACGGCACTGAACGCCGGCACGCAGCCCAAGGCCCGTGAAACGACGGATGGCAGGTTGAAGCCTTGCCCCATAGTGCTCTCAGTGGACCACGAGTCTCCGAAGAATCCAACCGTCGGGACCGGCTGGCCAGCGCGAAGCGGGAGCGCGGCGAGCGGGTTCTCCGCAGGTGACGGAGACGGTGCGGGAGCGGGAGAACCGCCCCCGGCCTGGGCCAGCTCCGCCTTAGTCACGTAGGTGGAGGCCACCTCGGACTTGGTGGGGTAGGTCGCCTGTGCGTCGGTCTTGGTGACGTACGTGCTGGACGCTTCCGAGCTCGTGAGGTACCCGGACAGGTCCGGGGCCTGCCCCGCACCGCCCAGTTGGGCCTGAGCCAGCTCGGTCTTGGTGGCGTAGGTCGAGGCAGCGGTGGACGCCGGCAGTGCGGCCTCGGCCGTCGCCTTGACGGCGTCGATCCGGCCGCTCAGGGCAGCGTCGCCCTGCGTGCTCTCCTCCTTAGAGGCCAGGCCGGAGGCCTCAGTCTTCGTCAGAAAGCGCTGGTCCGCGCCCTCGCGGCTGTACCACGTGATATCGGCCATAGCCGTTACCTCCAGGTGAGTTCTCCATTGCCGAGGTCTATGACCGCGGCCTTATCCATAGCCTCAAGGATACCCGGAGTGTCCGCATCCCGGACATCGCGTCCTCCCGGGCGGAGAAGGCCGCCATCCCGGCGCCGCCAGGTGAGGACACCGTCTCCGAGATCGATGACCTCGGCCGGGTTGGCGGCTTCCAGAGCATCCGGGCTTCCGGCGGGGCGGACCTCATGCCCCTCTGGAGTCAGGATTCCGCCTGTCGGCGGCTGAGGAGTTGGGGGAGTTGGGGGAGTTGGGGGAGTTGGGGGTGAGGGGACGGCCGTGAGAAGGTCGGCCAGCGTGAGGACCTGACCTGCGGAGATTGTCGCCCGCCGGCGGATGTGGGTCCCAGAGTCTCCGGGGATATTGAGATCTATCTCATAGTCTCCGGGGAGGATGGTCACCGACCGGCCTGCCTGACCGACCAGATATCCGTCAGGGTCGATCCGAAAGGATGCCTGACCCGCGAGGACGGCCCCGGCCGGAGGGCCGGCGGTAGGGGTGGCCGGGCGAAAGGTCACCCGGCCCATGCGTCCCAATCCGTCGGGGCCTACGACGCGTCCGGTGATTGTGGCGGTGGGGGAGGTCATCGGGGCTCCTGACGTAACGGTTTCGTCTCGGTCTTTACCTTACCAATACGGTCGTGCAATGACTGGACCTCCGTGTACAGGTGGGACCTATCAGTGCGGGCGTCATTGCGGACGCCCTCGATCTGAATCTCCAGGCGGGACATGCGTTCCTCGTGCTGCCGGTCCGACGCGCGAAGGTCGTCGACTGACGAGGTCAGGCGGGCCAGGCCGTCAAGGACCTGGCCGAACTTGGCGTCGAGATCGTCACGGAGGTTCGAGTCGTGGTTGTTGTGCACGCCCTCCGAGGCCGACTCCGCGGCGTTCGCAGCCCTCACTACGTGGGCGCTCATGCGAGTCATCCTCTCCTCTAGACGCTCCTGCTGGCGGTTGATGGTGATCTTCAGCCAGGTGATGAGTGCGACCAGCAGGGCCGTCCCCGCCGCGATCACGTCCGGCGAGGTCAGCACCGCGACGATCGGCGACGGGGACGACTCTGCTGCAGGCATGGCTACCTCAGCCGGCCAGACCGGAGGCGTGGCGCGGGGTGTAGCTCTCCTCCGCGGCCGAGGCCACGGCGCGGTCGGTCTCCTCGGGCAGGGAGAACGACTTCAGGACCGAGGCGAGGGCGGCCGCGCCGGCGATGCCGAGGGCGCCCTTCCAGTCCAGGCCGAAGATCGAGGTGCCGACACCGAAAGCGCCGACGAGGGACTGCGCGAAGGTGGAGATGGCTCGCTCGGCGAGACCCTCCCAGAACGTCGCAGAGGCGTACTTCACATGTGCTCCTTCCATAGGTAAGGGCGGGGACCCGTCCGAGTCCCCGCCCTTAGTGTATCCCTATGAGTCTGTGAGCCTTCAATAGGTCACACCCATGTCACGACCTCACCACAGCCGGCCGGAACCGGCCTTGGAGTTGTTCAGCGCCCGCTGGAGAGCGCCGATCGTGGCGGAACCGGGCTCGCCATCCACCCAGTCGGCGAAGTCCCAACCCGCAGGCGTGTACTCCTTGTGCCAGGCCAGGACGAGATACTGGAAGGTGCGCCACGTGTCCTCCCCGAGGATGCCGTCTTCGTCCAGGCGCGGGGCGTCGTTCAGCGCGATCTGCGTGTCGGCCGGCACGGCCGAGTTCAGGAACGCCTGAAGCCTCGAGATCGCAGGCGATCCGTCCTCGTCCAGGACGCCATCAATCGTGGTCCCCATGACCTGCTGCAGGCGCCCGATGGTCGCCATCCCGAAGTTCCCGTTGCAGACAAGCTCGGCCTGGCCATCGGATCGGTTCATCTTGCCCGTGTAGGGACTCACCTGCGCCGCAGGTGCCGCCTGGCCAGCCGAGAAGAGCCGTGATCCGCCCCCGCCGCCGATCATGCGGTCCCACGCAGCGCGGTCGCGCAGCCTGTTCAGGTCGAGAGTGCCGTTGTAGCCAGGCAGGCGGCCGTCCTCGGTGTACTGGTGGATGAGCGGCTGCCCCCAGTAGGAGACGTTCGGTACTGCGGGGTCCGAGTAGGAGGACCCGTAGTCCGAGTAGTCGGGGCCGCCCGCGTACCAGAGCGGGTACTGGGAGGCGACAGCGGACCAGTCGTAGCCGTTCAGGGCCGAACCGTTCATGTAGATGCCCGGCGTGGAGCCCGTCAGGGAGCGCACCGTGTCGAGGAAGGTCTTCGCCCAGCCGGGACCCTGCGGAACAGCGTTCGCCTCCCAGTCGAGCCAGAGCGTGGCCTTGCCCCGGAACGAGCCGACAGCGGACACGAAGTAGCGGGCCTGCTCGGCCGCGTCACCTGGGCGGGCGAAGTGGTAGAACCCGAGGCGCTTCGAGGCCTTCAGCGCGGAATTGGCCTGGGAGACCATGTACGGGTTCACGTAGTCGTCGTCCTCGGTGGCCTTGACGATCACGAAGTCGGCCCACAGCCCGGCCACGTTCAGGCCCGACTGGTAGGACGAGATGTCGATACCGTGAGCGTGCTGAGGTGCCGACGGAGTCGAGGTGGCCGCCTGCGCCGGCGCCGGAGATGCGGCCTGTGCGGGACGGCCCTTGGAGAACTCCGGCCACTGTGACAGGAACTTCCTCTCGTCGAAGCGGTGGCAGCTCGTCCACGCCCCGGCCTGAGTGTGCGGGTGGCTGGAGTAGCGGACCGTGCGGGTCTCCTGTCCCGTGGAGTCGCCTAGGTAGCCATCGATCGACCCATCCTCAGCGATCCACGCCTCGGACACGAGGGGGTCAGGCCCGTCCTCGACGGCGATGACCACGTGCCCCCTGCCGCCCTCGTTCGCCGCCGACAGGATCACATCACCGACGCGGAACCCGCCCTGCGGGGTGAGGTCCGAGCCGTTCCACGGGACCTCATTGAAGCCGCGAGCCTCTAGGCCGGGGCGCATGTTCCCCGTCCAATGGTCATTGATCTCGGGCAGGGCGGCGTGACCCCAGGCGGCCCCATAGGTGTCATGGATGCCGTAGCAGATCGCTCCGCAGACGAGGCTGGAGCAGTCGGCGTTCTGGGGCGAGGACACGTGCCCCTCCCAGTCGGCGTTGGCGTACCAGGTGCGGCGATCGGGCTGGCTGTAGCCCACGTTCTCCTGATCGCAGATTCGGCGGGCGATGCGTGCCGCCACAGACTGAACTGTCACTTGCTCTCCTTAGGGGCTGTACGGAATGCCTCGAGGCGGGCCTCGAGGTCGGAAACTCGGGCTTCGGCGATGACGGCGCGCTGCGTAAGGCGCGCCACCTCGGCCGTGAGGCCGCCAATGACAGCCAGGGCGTCTACCTGCTCTCCCGCCTGCGCGGCGGATGGGGTGTCGTTCATTTGCTGTATCCTTCCGGTTTCGTGGCGGGCCCGTACAGGCCGCCGCCCATGGACATGTCGTCAGGCAGGGAGCCCTCACCGCCATGACTGCTTCCGCCCACGGGAGACGGCGGAGGGAGGTGCCAGACGGACTCCCGAGCATAGTCTCGCATGATGGGCTCCCCGTCCTCGGCGACCTCATGGTCAATCATGCGGGCCCCCTTGACCAGCACGGCCACTGTCGTGCCGGGAGCGCCCATGACATCTACGCGCCATTCCTCAGGGTTGGAGCGATCCAGCACGGCACGGGCACCGTCACTGGCGAAGACGACCCAGGGGGCCTTTGCTGATGCGATCAGAGGAACGTAGTCCGGCAGGGCCCAGCGAGCGCGGCCCTCGGAGTCGAGGGTCAGGCTCTCCCAGTACTCGATCCCGTCGTAGGGAGACTCGGTGCTGGCGTGCATCAGCCACAGCCCGCCGCGCTTGGCGGACAACCTAGGCACCCTCATGGAGAAGTTCTTGGTCCCGGTGATGTGCACTCCAGTATTGGATATCCACACCTGGTTCGTGGGGCCGAACTGCATCGTCGTGGTGTTGCCGTCGGCCCAGAACCTCGGATAGTTCTCACCCATTGGGCGGATGTGAAGCTCTCCGCGGCCGACGTACAGTCTCGCCTGGTTATCTCCCTTAGTTCCGAATGAGAATCCCCGGTCGTTCATCCACCAATACACCTGGGCGGCCTGAAGATTCAGCCCGAGGCTGTTGAACGAGAATGAGGATCCTTCCCTGCCTCCCCCTCCGCCAGGCGTGTACATAACGATAGCCGAGGTCCCCACCGTCAGGTGTGGGGACGATGCGCCTAGGCGCTTCGGGTAGGGGCTTTGAATGCGCATGGAGGGCTCCCCAGTGGACGCCTTGGATATAGAAATTGTCCCGTCCCACCAGTTATCGTGAAGCGAGTTGAACGACAGGCCGCAGCCGTACCGGTACCCCTCGTACTCGTCCAGACCGTTCTCGCGCGCGACGATGTTGTTGAACCACACCTCCGACCAGGTATCCCGCCGTCCGAGGCGGCCATCGATTTGAATCTCCCCCGACTGAGCGTTGATGTCCATCGCCTTCCAGCCGTCCTGAGCGTAGACCTGGATACCCGCGCTGGAAATCTTGATCCCGCGGTTCGGCGTCCGCTCCGACTGGATCGTGGCTCCAGTGATGACCTGGCCGTCGATAGCCCCACCCTGAATGTTGGAGGCGCTGACGGAGTTGGCGGCCAGCATTCCGGCCTTGATCTGCTCGAACTCGCCCTGACCTGCGGTGATGATCTCCGTCCACACGTGGTGGGCGGTAGCGTTCACGAAGGAGGCGTTGCCGGTCACGGTGAGCTGGTCGGTCGTGATCTCGAGGAAGCGCCCGACGTCGGAGGCGATCTTCCGAGCCGTGACCTCGGCGATGCTGGCCGAGCCGGCGGTCAGCTTCCCGACGTCGAGGTTGCTGATCTGCTCGCTGGTGACCTTCATCCGCTCCCAGGTGGCGCCGTCCCAGCGCCACTCCGCGACGATGTCGAGAGTCTCGGCGTCCTGCACGCGGCAGGTGTCGCCGACGGACTGCCCCGAGAACGGGGGAACCGTGTCAGCCGTACCTCGAATGTAGGACACCTCGCCCATGGAGGTGCGGATTCGGCGCACGGCGGACTCCATGGTCGCGGCCGTGAGCTTGGAGATCGTCTTGGAGTAGTCGTCTCCGGCCTCCTCCCACTTCCACCCCTTGGGGGAGTAGACGACGGTTGAGCCCGGAGCGTCCCTTGAGTTGGACGGGGCCGATTGGCCAGGGGCGGCGAACGCCGGAACGGTTACGTACTGGCCGCCTCGCGCCCCCGCCCCAGCGAGAAACGGCTTCGTGGGGCCAGCCATCAGAGAACCTTGATGATGTAGGGCAGGGCGATGTACGGGTCACGTACGTCGACCGGCTGCGACCCCCCGGTCGAGATGGCGATAGGTGTGCGCCCGCTAGTTGCCGTACCCGTAGAGGTCAGGTAGGTGTACCCGTTACCGGACTCACCCGCCCCGATGTCCTGATTGGCCTTCTTCGCTTGGAAGCGTCTCCCGGAGTCCTCAATCTCACCGATCTGGTGGGTGTGGGCCGGCATCTGGTTCACGTTCAGCGTGACCGAGCCGGAGCCGCCCTTGTCGCCGATCCGGTACGAGTTGCCAGTGCCGACAGCGGACCGGTCTCGGAAGTCCGGCAGCCGGAAGTTGCTGGCGGAGGTGAATCCATAGGCAGTGCCAATGACTGCGAACAGCTTGGCGTAGGCGTTCCTCTCAAGGAGACGCCCGTCACAGCGCATCCAGCCCTCCGGGTCGCGCTCGGCGCCGAACATGGCGATGGTCCCAATCGGGATCGCCTTCTCCAGCGCAGTGCGGATGCCCTGGGCGATGTCCTGGACCTGCTTCAGAATCTCGGCCGGCTGGCCGGCGACCTTCGTCTCCAGGTTGGTCACGCCTCGAGTGGCGGCGGAGATGCCGTCCTCGATCCTCGTGAGGTCGGCGGCGGTGATCCGGGTCTCGTTCGCCCCGAACCCGTCGCGCCACTGCTTGGTCGCCACGTACTCCTGCATCGTTACTGGTCTCCTTCTGCTCTGAGGACGAAGATTCGTCCGTCGGGTGCGATCCACATGCTGGACCCTATTGTCCCACTATCCGGGGGAATGGGTCCCGACGATACGAGGTTGACGGCGACCTGGGTCATTGCGTCGGTGAGGTGATTCATCTCCTTGAGGGTTCCCTCACGAGCGGCCTGCTGGAGGGCCGAGCTTCCCTTGATCTTGTCCTCGACCGACTTGGCAATGGCGTCGGCGTCGATGTTCTGCTTCAGGGTGATGGTGCTAGGCGCACCCCACGCCGACCGGTTGCCTGCACGGTCGTAGGTCCGCAGCCGAACCTCGTACTCGCGCATCTCCAGGCCAGCGACCGGCGTGCGCTGCATAGGGTTCAGCATCGTCGCCAGTACGCCCGGCGCACGGCCAGGCAGCTGGACGCTGACCTCTACCCCGGCGAAGTCGGCAGGCATCCCCTCGCCGCCGGCGCCGCGCAGGGGCCACCAGACGTCCAGCACCCCGAGAGTCTGCGACAGGGTAGGCGCCGGTGGGACCGGCGGAGGCGTAGCGTCAGTGGCCATCGTCTCGATGATCTCGGCAGACCACCTGCCCGTAGTCTCCCGCGTGACCGCCCGCACGCTGAAGGCGTACTGCCTGCCTGGGATCAGTTCCGCGACCTCGGCAGTCGTTCCGGTGGACGTACTCATGCGCCCGGCCTTGTAGGGGACCTCACGGATCGAGATGTCGTAGCCGGTGACGTCCACGGCCACGCCGAGGGTATCCGTCGTCACCGCCTGCCACTGGAGAGTGGCGACGGCCTCGGCGTCACCTCGAGCGCCGATGACGGCGGCCGAGGACACGATGAGTCCCTGCGGAGGGACCGGGGCGTACTTGCTCTGAGGCGTCTCCGGACGGGGGTTCTTCCCGTCCGAGTTGACGGCTCCCAGCACGCCCTTCTGACGCTTGGCCAGGCGCGACAGGACGTCGTCGAGCATGGTCCCGAAGGTCGTGTGTCCCTGGCAGCGCCCGTTCTCGGTCACAGAGATCGAAATCTGAGTGACGCGCATCTTCTCCAGGCCCTTGCCGCGCTCGACCTGAATCCAGTCGCCCAGCCCGTAGTCCTCGAAGGGCAGCCACTGGAGATCGTCTGCCTCCCACTCGCGTTTCACCTCCGCCGCCGGCGTGGCGCCAGTCTTGAGGGTCAGGTCCGCCACGCGGCGGGCGGTGGCCTCGAGCTCGACTCCGCCGGCGCTGACGACCTTCTCGGTGCGAGGCATTCCGGCAGGGGCCTCTGGGTTGGGGAAGGTCCACGTGCGGCCGCCGTCGCCCTTCACGAGGACGTGCGTGCACAGCTGGGACCAGTCCAGCTTCTCCGGGGCCGATGACGTGCCGGCGCTCAGGCGCCACACGACGGCAGTGTTCTCGCGCTTCAGCGCGGAGTCGGCGTTGTAGACCTGAAGGGTGCGGCCTCGCCACCGGTAGTCGATCATGCCCATGTTCGTGAGCGTGTCCAGGACCGACTTGATGGAGACCGACGGGTCGAAGGCGATGGTGGTCTGGAAGGCCCAGCCCTGCCCGGCGGAGTCGACCGCGGTGCTGACGTCGAGCGTCAGCCCAGCGCCCCAGCCGCGCTGGACGGCCGCGTCCCACAAGGTGCGCAGAATCTCGCCGGCGTTGCGGGAGGTGAACTTGTACTTCCCGTCCTTGTCCACGGCCGCGAACGGGACGTTCCACACCAGAGCGCCCTCCAGGCGGTGCCCGATGTGGATGAGGTCGGCCTTGCGGTGCGCGGTGCCGTCGTCCACGAGGTTCCACTCCGAGGACAGGTTGACGAAGCGCGCGTTGTACGGCTCGTGCCAGGTCTGACCGTCGTAGCAGAGCTCGACGGCGATCTCCACGGAGGAGTCGAGAAGCTCTCCGCGCACGCCCTGGTCCCCGTTCGGGTAGGACAGGGTGAGCGATGGCGTATCCTGTCGAGGGCACGTGAACGTGCCGGCCAGCGCGTCGGGGAGGACTCCCAGACGGGCGCCAGCCTGCTCGTAGGCGACGTAGCGCATGGCCAGGCCGCGCGCGTACTGAGGATCGCGCGGCATCAGTAGGCCATCCTTCCGCGGAAGCGGCCGGTGGTCCCGGTCAGCGTCATCGAGATTCGCCCGTCAGCGTTGGGCGTGGCCCGGAAGCCTCCCGGGTTCATGGAAATCTCGCCGTCGGCGGAGCGCGCGTTCGGCTGAATCTCCCACCCCTGGGAGGGGTTCTTCCAGGCCCGGTAGCGGGCGATGTCGACCAGCAGCCGCTCCCCGCCGTTCAGGGTTCCGGTGAAGGTGAACGAGGTACCTGAGACGTTGTCCCTCACGGTGCAGGTCTGCGCGGTCGGCTCCAGGAGGAGCTTCCCGTCGGCAATTGGCATCACGCAGCCGTTGAACTTCGACATGTCGCTCAGGTGGTCCACGATGTCTACGGTGCCACGCCACATTCCGGAGACGATCTCGTAGGTGATCGTGAAAGAGATCGTCTCCGAGTGCGGGTCCAGGACCGGCTCGACGGAGGACGACGGGCGCACCAGTGCCTCCCGGGCAGCCTGCCCGGCCGGAGTGTACTGGAGGGTCTGGAGACGTCCGAAGGCGTACAGGCGTCGCATGAGGTCCTGGTAGTTCTGCTCCAGGCGCGCCAGTCCTTCCTTGCAGCGGTTTCCGTTACGGCCGTCGGCCCAGGAGAACACGGTGAACTTCAGGGCGACGGTGGCGGACTTGAGAACGCTCGGCGCGATAGGTAGCACTCCGAACCTGCCAGGGATGCTGACAGAGGCGTTCCAGGGCTCGCCGCGGGTCGATAGCGTCGTCCCCTCGGCGAGCACCCAGCGCTGGCGCTCATCGTCCAGGTCGGCGCCGTCCAGTGAGTAGATGGCCATGGGTGGGTGACCCTCCTCAGATGATCGCGGCCAGTCGCAGCCCCTCAGCAACCTCGTCGCGAGTCTTCGAGTCCGGCTTGGCCTGCGGATAGTTGTTGGTGATGTTGATTGTAGCGCCCGATTGGCGCCCCTTATCAAACGATCCGGTGGACTCGGGAGCCGGGTTCGGCCGGCCGGTAGAGGCTCGCGCCGGGAGCGGCTGCACGTTGGCGCTCAGCCCGATCGTGGCCGGCTTGGCCAGGTCCTCGGTGAGGCCTTGGAGCGAGGAGCGCACGGCCCCGTACTGACTCTCCAGGCCCTTGATGAGGCCCTGCATGATGAGCTCACCGGCGGGGGTGAGCAGAACCTTGTCGACAGGGGCCGGGCCCTTCCACGAGGGCAGCATGTTCGTCAGCGAGGAGAGCTTGTTCTTCACTGAGGAGAACATGGAGGAGATTCCGTCCAGGAGGCCCTTGATGATGCTGACGCCGGCGTTCCACAGCCAGGACGAAGCGCCGGCGAATACATTCTTGATGCTGGTTGGGATATTGCGGACCGTACTCATCAGGCTGCTTACCCAACTGACGACCGTACTCACAATGCCGCTCCACACGGAGGACGATACATTTCTGATGAATGACCAGCCGTTACTGATGAGACTACTGGCAGTACTCATAGCACTGCTGATGGTCGAGGTGATCCAGTTCCACACGGACTTGATTGTGTTCAGCACCCCATGCCAGGCTGTAGACGCCATGGACATGATGCTATTGCCGAAGATGCCGAACTGGCCCTTGATGATATTCCAGATTCCCTCGCCAACAGTCTTGATCCCATTCCAAGCGCCGGACCAGTCGCCCTTAATTACAGCGAGCACCGTCTCGAGGATGCCCTTAATGACCTGGATCGCGCCAGTCACGGTCGACATGATCCCATTCCATGACGCCATCACGAGGGGCATAAGCCACTGCATGACCTGCCCCACCAGTTGGATCGCAGGGATCAGGGCTGACGCCAACAGCTGAATGAGCTCAGAAATGGGGGGAAGAATCTGCGGAAGATACTCGGCAATGATCGGCGCCAGCTGGGCAATGATCTCCGAGATAACCGGGATCAGCGCCTGGATCACAGGCATGAGCGCGGCAGAGAGCTGCTCAATGATGGAGGTGAGGATAGGGGCCAGCTGCTGGAAGATCGGGGCCAGCCCCTCTACGAGCTGCGCGATGAGCGGGGCGACGGCAGCGAGCAGCTGGCCGGCGACCGTGGCGATGGCGCCGAACGCCTGGCCGAGGGCCGGCATGGCCGGAGCCAGGGCCTGGACCGCGGTCAGGACGCCCTGGAAGAACGCCGTCAGCCCGCCCTGGAAGGCGGGGTCCTGGAGGGCGGAGGAGATGCCCTTGAGCCCGGTCTCGATGATCTGACCAACCAGCGGAAGGATCGTCGAGAGAGTCGGGGCCAGGGAGGTGAAGGCCTGACCGAGCGAGCCCACGCCGGCGAAGGCGTGCGAGGCGGCGTCCCCCATCGCGCTGAAGATCGAGGACAGGGTTCCCTGCCACAGCGGACCGTTCACGGCCTTGTTGGCCTTGTCCAGAGCGTCGGCGATGGAGTCGATGGGGGCCGAGCCCGAGGCCATGGCCTTGAAGACTCCGCCCAGGATGCCGCCCAGGTCGAAGACGATGTTCTTCAGAGTGCCGAAGGTCTTGGCGGCGGCCTGGATAGCCTGGTCCATCTCGCCCGAGGCGGTCTTGGCCTGCACCCAGGACTGGAAGGAGTAGGCAACGTCGTTGGCCCACGAGGCGATGGAGGGCAGATACTTCGCGCCGGTCTCGCCCAGCGTGAGCAGGGCGTCGGTGAACGCCCCAGCACCGTCTCCCCCGATGTCCATGGCCTCGGCCAGGTAGCTCAGCGACGCCTGGAAGCCGGGAATGTGCTCCTCGGCGGCGCCGGCAACCGCGGCCGTCATCGAGCCCATGGCCGAGGCCACATCCGAGATGGCCGGAGTCAGGGCCTCCAGACCGTTGGTGATTAGGGATCGGACCGAGCCCTCGGCCTCGCCCCAGAACGAGGTCGAGATCGAGTCCTGCAGCGCCTCGAAGGACGGCCCCAGGTCCTCCAGGACGGTCGAGGCGTCGGACATGGCGGCCACGAAGATGCCGACGCCGGCGGCCGCAGCCCCCAAGATGCCCGGCATGGCGAGCAGGGCAGGCAGCGTGTGGGCGATGCTCACCCCGAACTGGGCCAGGGTGCCTAGCCCGGCGCCGGCGATTGACGTCAGGCCCAGGATCGCGGTCCCCGCCCCGGCCATCTTCACCGCGAAGGTGTCGAGGTTGGTGAAGACATCGTTGAGGCTGTTCTTCAGGTTGCTGAAGATGTTCCCGCCGGCCAGAGCCTTGAGCTGGGTGGCGACCTTGGCCAGCGACGCCTTGGCGAGGCGGGCGTGGATGTCTACGAAGTACGGCTTCTTAGTCAGCCGGGCCAGGTCGAAGCGGGCCTTGCCGTCATCCAGGTCGGCGTTGACGGTCGCCTTGCCGTCGAGCTTGTCCAGCTCGTGCTTGAGCTTCCTCTTGGACGCCTCGGACAGGTGCGCGTGAGCCTCGATGTCGCCGCCGAGCTTTTTGAGCTCCTCCTGAATCTTCCTGCGCGAGGCATCATCTAGCTCGGCCTCGGCCTTCAGCTTCGCATCGATCTTGGCGATCTGCTCCTTGAGCTTGCGCTGAGCCGCCTTCTCCAACGAGACGTCCACGCGGACGTCTGACTTGATGTTGGCGATGCGCTCCTTGATCTCGGCAACGTCCTTACCGTCGATCTCGATCTTGGCGTCGATGGCTGCCTCAGTCTTGCGGATGGCGTCGAGGGCCTTGCGACGGGACTTCTCGTCCAGGTCCACCCGAGCCCTGATAGCGGCCCGCATCTCGTCGAGCTCGCGGCCCAGCTTGGCCACGGCGTTGTCGTCGAGGACCGGCCTGACTGGCGTGCGCCAGTCGGCCTGGCGGAGCTTCTGCTTGATCTCCTCCAGGTCGCGCTTGGAGATTCCGACGTCGGGGGAGGCCTTGGTCTGGGCGACGGCCGTCTCGATGCGGCGCAGGTCCTTCGGGTCGATCTTGGCGTTGACCTGGAGCACGAGGCCGTCAAGAGCGTCCTTGACGGAGTCACGCATCTCGCGCGCCCACTTCTCGGCGGCGCGCTCGATCCGCTTGCCGATCTTCTTGAGGCTCTTCTCGATACCCCGCTCAGCGTCTCCATGGAAGTCGCGCGCGTCAGCGCCGACCTCTACAACGACCTCTCCGATCTTGTCTGCCACGGGCTACCCTCCCCGCTCGTACGTCGAGCGGGCGGCATCGCGGCCCGACTCCGGTCTGAGGCCATGATACCGCCCGCATAGGCGTGTCCTATAGGTGCTGTCACATCCCGAGGGCCGACTTAAGAGACCCGAAGCCACTCGCCTCGTTGCCCGAGTACCAGGGACTGCGAGGGTCAGTGACCTCGACGCCCTTGGGCGGGAGCCACAGGTCCCTCTTCAGCTTCTCGGTAGCGCCCTCGTCCTCGGCGTTGCGGGTGAGAATCCACCACATGACGTGGCAGAACCGGTTCAGGGGCAGGGTCTCCAGGTCGATTCCGTGCCCGAGACAGAACCCGTCGATGTAGTCCCACTCAGCGTAGGCCGAGGCCAGGAGGCGCTGGATCACGTAGGAGGGTTCTCCCCGGCCTCCTCCATGACGGCGGTGATGAGGTCGGTCAGGTCGGGGATGTCGAGGTCGTCGGAGGGGTTCTTGAGCCGCTTGACGACCTCGGCGCCGGTCTCTTTGCCGAAGAGGACGTGGCACCACTTCGCCAGGCCCTCGAGCATCTTCTCAGCGTCGTCGTCCGAGTCCTTGAGAGCCTGGGACAGGAAGATGGCGACGGCGGCCTTGGGCGGGCGGACCTTGTACTCGGTACCGACCAGGTCAACGGTGATGGACTTCCGGGTCTTGCCGGGGATCGTGATAGTAGCCATGAGGCGATTCTAATGGAAGTCAGAGGGCTTGATAAGCCGTACCGCGTCACGCACGAAGTGGGCGCCCTTGATCCCCCTGACCCACTTCGCGAACACGGTCTGGCCGGAGCCCTTCGGGGTGAAGACCATGCGCTGCGCCTTGACCGGCCCGTGTGGCCGGGTGCCCTTCTCCTGGTAGGCGGCATAAGGTGTACGCGCCCCAATCTCGAAGGTCGGGTTGAGCGGGTGCTTGCCGGGGACGCGTTCAATTGTGACGGAGTTCACCATCCGGCCCGTATTGACTCGCCCATTGGCACGAATGTTGCGCTGGATGCGCCCCTGGGTGCGCTTGGACGCCTTCAGGGCCGCCTGCTTAGTGATCTGGGCCACCTTGTCCTCGCGGATGGGGCCCTTGAACCGGACGTTTACGTGAACCATCTCACACTGCCTCCCAGAAGGTCACGGGCAGTTGAGCCGGACGGTGAAGGTCCACTCGCCGGCCACGCAGCCCCCATCGGGGCCAGAGGCCTGCCAGTCCATGGCGTCCGCGTTCGTAGACGACGTCAGGAACTTACCCAGGTCGGCCATGTCCTGGTGCAGGACGGCCGCGTCGGTCGTCAGGTCGAAGGGTCGGGGCCCACGGCCGCGATCGTCCACGACCTCGACGCAGCGAAGCGTGCCGAGTGCGTAGGTAGCGGCCCAGTAACGCACCGAGCACGCCTCGCCGTCGGCGGCGCGGGGGCCGAAGACCGGGGAGACTGAGACGGTGCGGACGTAGAGGTGCCCCGCGCAGCACTCGTCCCAGGCCACCTCGGCGCCGGGCGCGACGTACGCCTGTGAGACCGCGTTGGACAGGGCTTGGGCGCCGCCCTTGAGCAGGGCGAGCGCGGTGGAGTGGACGACGGACGGCGCCGGCGAGGCGACTCGGCCAGACAGCGCGGCGTAGTCCTCGCTCTGCTGCCGACTACGGCGCGACAGGTGCGGGGCGGGGCTCACCAGATCACCCCACCGCGACGGCCGGAGGGCTGCAGGCGCGCGTAGTCGTCGGGGTTGTAGGCCCGGGCGGCCTGACGGGGCTTGCGGATCGAGGCTACCCAGGAGTCCACCAGCCAGATGCCGGTACGGCCCTCCTGCATCTCGTCGAAGTCGTCCTGAACCTGGACGGTGACGCCCTGACGGGTGACCGACTGGAGGCGCGCCGGCAGGGCGCAGTCGCGGTCCATGCAGGCCGCCTTGGCCAGCTCCAGAGCGAGAACACCTGCAGCGACCTGCCCGCCCTCGGGGACAGGCACCCCCTGGGAATAGCGAATCTCCCAGGTGCCCTCCTCGGTCGTCGGCCGGGAGAGGTCTTGTACCGCAGGGAATACAAGCGGAACATCGGGGCCGAGCGGCGAGGTACGGCCCGTGAGCTGAAGCACGGAGTGGTTGATGAGGCGGTACGCGCCCAGCGGGAGCACCTTGCCGTTGATCGTGACCTGGTGCACACGGTGGACGTTCCCAGGCAGGCGGATGGCCGGAGTCCCTGAGGTGTGGGTGCACATCGGACCGCAGATTCCGCACACGACGTCGTGCAGCACGCCTCCCAGGCGGAACGGGAGGAAGCCTCTCGGGTAGTCCTGGGACTGGTAGGTGGGAGGCGGCACGCAGTCGGCCGGCTCGGGCCGGATCACAACGATGTCGGTCCCGAACCGGCGGCCCGTCCACTCCCAGAGCAGCTGAGTAGCCATGGCCTCGAAGGTGTGCTGCTGCCTCTCGGGTCGGCCCGACTCGTCCAGGTACTCCGCCAGGTCCTCGCACGCGCTGTAGGAGACCGGCCAGTCTCCCGGGCCGTAGCCTCTGTCAATGTCCTGCATGCCCTCTCCTACAGCGCGTACGTGGCGCGGGATGGCTACGCCGCCAGTCATAAGCGGTGCCCGCACGGATGAGTATACCTATAGGCGCCGCCTAAGGGCCGTAGGGGAGGTTTCACGTGAAGCTGATATGGTGACAGCCCCGCAGGGCGTTTGTGCGCTCTACGGGGCTGTCAGTGCCTCCGAGGGGTATCAGGGGACGGTGACGGGCTGGTCGCTGTCCGGCGGGGGAGCGAGGGCCGTGTCGATCATGAGGAGGTGGTCGAGCGGGTCGAGGGCAGTGGGGAGCTTCGCGTTGACGAAGCCGCCGCCGCCGCCGTTGGCCTTCTTGACCACGTCGTAGGGGCCGACGCCCCAGGCGTTGCCGGACTTGGTCACGGCGCCGGTCATGGAGAACGAGATCGCGTCCTCACCCGTGACCTCGATGTCGCCGATGGTTCCGGCGGTGATGAAGGGCAGGAGGAGGTATCCGCTGGCGTCCTCAGCGCCGGCCGCACAGGCCTGGCCTGACAGGCCGGTCCACAGCTCGAGCGCGAACTTCTTCTCGATCTTGCCGTAGGCGACCTTGAAGCCTGCGGTGTCTCCCGCGTGGTCCAGATACTTCGTGGCGTTGGTCACGATGTCCAGGACGGAGGGGTTCACGCCGCAGAACTCGAGTTCTACCGTGAAATATTTGAAGGTGTTGGACTGCTTCTCGTTGACGCACAGGGAGCCGTCGGCCTTGCGGACCGTGATCTCCGTGCCGTCCTCGACCTCGGCGGCGAGCTTGACCGACACGAAGCCGGAGGTGGCCACCGGCTTGTGCTGCGCCTTGTCGAACTTGCCGCAGGTGTCCAGCGGGGTGACGCGGATGCGCTTCCCCAGCACTGGTGTGTATGAGTGCGTCTTAGCCATGGCTCAGCGCATCCTTTCCGTTGGTGTTGGTGTAGGTCATCAGAACTGGCGGGCCACGTACTTGCCGGTGCCGGGGTCAGTGGACACCTTCACGAAGTAGGCGTCGTCAGGGTTGAACGCGATGACGTACTGCCGCTCGGCGACCGCCGTCAGGTCGTTCGTGCCCTTGTCGAAGCCACTCGCCCCGTTGGTCGAGGTGAAGACGTCCCCTCGGTAGATCAGGATCGGCCCGGTGGACGCGATGATCGGGGGAGTGTCGTCGTACCCGTCTCCGAAGACCACGGGGGTCCCCATGCGGGTGTAGGACTCGCCGGTCTGCGGGTCCGTATCGATGTACAGGCGCCCGGCCAGCATCGACCCGAGGCGCTGCGAGAGGTGGAACGTCGGAGCCACGCCCGGCGTATGGGCGTACTTCTCAGCGGCGTTCCAAGCGCCCTCGGCAGGCTGGGCGCCCGCGTTGTTCGCCCACTCCTGAGCGCGGATGAGCGCCGGGCCCTGACCGCCGACGCCGTTCCACAGCGCCTTCTCGACTGCGTACTCCTCGTACTGGGCGAGGCGCTGCGCGGCGATGGCCACGGCCTCCTCTGGGGTGTGGTCGAGAGGCGTGGTGCGGAACGTCGCGTAGACGGTGATCGGCTCCGTCGACTCGACGGCCACGCCCTTGGGCTTGTCGAGGACCTTGGGCAGGCCCTTGACGGTGCCGGGCTTCTGGTACTGGCCGATGGTGCCGACGTCGGCGCGCGCGACGTCCTCCCAGGTGACGCCGTTCTCCCAGCGGATCGAGGAGTCCTCGATGGGGGCGAACTTGGAGAAGAGTCCGCCGCGGAGGCGCTGAGTGACGGGCGCCTCGATGCGCTGCTTCGGTGCGATGATGGGCATCTGTCCTCCTTGCTGGA
>ERZ773074.465-NODE-465-length-17205-cov-16.045714_pt1 | contig 17205 bp, 9 predicted proteins | sample MGYA00580615_ERZ773074 | MGnify/ENA primary metagenome ERZ773074 (study PRJEB29015, sample SAMEA2738126) | human oral metagenome | biome: human oral; feature: human-associated habitat; material: saliva | place: China | collected 2160 ...
ACATCTATATCGTCGGGATATTGGTTGCGAGTGTTTTCGTATATTTTATTTTCTCGGACAAGTATTTTACGAATGATAAGGTGCTGTTCTGGACATATGCGGAGTTTGCCATTGTCGTCGGCCTGAGAATGGTCATAGGCTTGGGGTCCATCATCTTAGATATGGTGCTTCCCTCTAAGGGAAAGTGGGCATATAATCTTACCTTGTCGGCAGCTGCCAATGCTGTGAAGGGCATGATTTTTATGTCCGCCTTTGTCTGCTCCTTAGTGTTGAATATAACGGGACTTCCCGTGAAAGCTCCGGTTGTTCAGGTAGACGGATATAATCTTGTAGTCGGACAAACGACGGCACAAGATTTGCTTGATGAAGGATTTTCCTTTTCAGGAAAGACAGAAAACGATATTATTAAAAACAGGAGAAATGACCACTTTTACTATGGCGAGACAGTAGGGCTTGTTAAAGACGGGAATTCGTGCGGATATGTGAACTTGACGCCGGCTCGTGAAGATGAGGGGCGTGTTAAAGACTGTATTGTTACACGCTTCGGTATATCATCAAGAGATGAGATGTTTAATCGAGTAAAAATAGACGACAGATATATTGCGAGCCTATCTCTCGACGAGTTGAAGAAAAAAGATATGAGGGATATTTTTTCCCTTTCCCCTGTTAGCTATGAGGAAAATAAAGGAAACAAATACTTTTCCCTTAAAATGCAAACTCATCCGTACGGACTGTGGAATCGATATACCATAGACGTGAACTTTGCCGGTGATCATAGGGAGCGTCGTTTTGAAGTATATACACAACATACGATTTGGGAGTAGGCTGTTCATTAACCAATGAGAATAGCCATTGGCAGACGAGGTGATGATAATGGTAACTTTTATATTAGTTAAGCGAAGCGGAAATATATTAGTTTATCGGTATTATCCCAATGATAATCGATCAAAATCTCCGGGAGAGATTACTGTTGATCTTGATAATCAGTTATTTGAGATTACAGAGTTGGCAGAAGACGATTTTGAGTACGATATTTCGCCTGAAGAAATCAATATCCTTATAAATGCTATAAATGAAGGGAAGCGAGAAAGAGGCGAAACGGATTTAGAAGAGTTGGTAAAAGAATCTGAGCATGGTTGCTTTTTCGGAGATCATGCTGTAAGTGGAATTGATGAAGAAATTCGTTCAGGAAAGATACCGGAAAAAGGAATGCGTGCGTGGTATTAAGAGGATATACCTTTATTTCATTCATAGGGGGAGTGTAATTGAGTCCGGAAAAGTTCTATGAAAATTTTGTAAATGAAATGAAGGAAAATAAAATTATTATTGGTGAACAAATGACTGATTCAAAGGAATGGGTAGGTCATACATACTTCGATATATATAAAAATGGGAGAGCGTTTACAGAGTTTGTAAATAAAAATATTATTGATGAGATTATAAAGAAGAGCGGTCTAAATCCGCAACATGAGTATTTTAGGATTGACTCTACCGGGTATGAAACTTACTCCAAAGAGATTTCTAAGGAAGCGGGTGATGTAGGTCTTAGTAATTATTTCTGGAATCTTAAAATTGCAGTTGAGCATGAAAATAATGTACGAGCTTGGATGGATGAAGTCATTAAATTATTGCATATCCGGTGTCCGTTAAAGGTTGTTATTGCTTATAATTATTGTGACGTCCGAGATAATAGCAAGAATGATGACAGACATAAACTGATTTTTGTTGCAAAATATATGAAAAAATGGTTGGACAGTTATTCGGAAAATCATGAAGAATATTTGATTATTATTGGAAATGCGGCTCCAAAGAATAAAAATAGTAGATTTTATACAAAATTTGATTACCGTGGATATAAATATACTGATGGACAGTTTATGCGATTAGGGTAGTTCGGTAATGACTCCTGCCATATTGGTTAGATAATAGGATATATTATCTAAAGACAGGTATGCTTAGTCAGAGAGCCGGACAGAAGAAGAGACAAATTCAAGAGCGGATACTTGATGTTTTTAAAATCCGGGCTTTTTTAAACTTTTCTTTTGACATGACAAGTAGATCCGTTTAGTTTTATAGGATACTTTTTCTCTATTTAAGGATTACCTTTATTACATATTGAATGAGAGTTACTTACACAATAGTATGATGTTAAATAACGATAACCCGTAGGAAGGATACCTACGGGCTATCGTATTAACTGAAAAGGGGGAAATTATGGCAGTTGTGTGTAATAAATGTTTCTGTTTATATATGACTGTGGATTAATTAAAGTAGTTGATAAAAGAGTGTTTTGTAGTGGTTTTGACGGTTATATTAACAGAAGTTTTCTAAGGAGGTATATGTATGGAACAGGAAAAGAAGGGGGAGCAGGAGTTGCAGGAAGAACAAAAGCCGATTTTGTTGAATGATTTGTTAGGCTTTTCTGAGGAAGAGATGAGTCGAACGAGAGTGAAGTTTAATACATATAACGGGGAAACAGATCCTCTTACACTTTTTATGGAAGGAGATAAGGTGTTAAAAGAAAGGTTACACAAAAATTGGCTGTATCATGTAGGCGAACGGGATAATTTAAAAAATGCCGATATTGCTATTTGTCTAGTGAAAATCAGAGGGAATCATTGGCTTCTTACAACAGTTGATGATTTTAAGAAGGATGAAAATGGTGAATATACAGGAATTCCTAAGGAGAAGTATGAACAATATTTCGGCAGAACTATTATAGAATATACACTGACCGGACGAACGATTGTAAGACACTTTGATCGGTATGCCGCCGAACTTAAAGTACGACAGATCTTGCCGGGAAAATATGATAATGACGACTTTCCCGGTTATGATAACGTAAAACTTTCATATTCAGATCTAAAGCGTGTCATCGCAAGGAAAGATTGGATTGCCGCTCTCGGGAATCAAAAAGCCGTATATCTCATAACGGATAAAAAGACCGGTAAGTTATATGTAGGGTCGGCTACGGGTGAAGAAATGTTATTGCAAAGATGGAGTCAGTATGCTGACGACGGTCACGGCGGCAATAAAAAATTAGAAGAATTGGTTAAAGATGAAGGCATTGGTTACGTAGAAAATAACTTTCAGTATTCTATTCTAGAGAACTATAACGGGAGAATTGATGACAAAATTGTTTTGAGACGAGAATCATGGTGGAAAGAAGTCTTGCAGAGTCGTCAGCACGGATATAATGCCAATTAAACTTTGTATACCTACGATTTGCAGATAAAACTGATGTTACGGGAGGTTCTTATGAAGTATTCGGAGTACGGGTTTAGACCTTTATATCATAATTTTTGTATTTTTCCGCTTACAGATAAGATGAAAGAAGTAGTAGGTGAATTTCCCGGGGTTGATGTTGCGACGGGAATGTTGACTTACGGATATATTGATCGAGATTGCGGGCTTACACTTGAGGTTTTATGCCTTGTGAAGATAACTGATGAACAATATGGATTTTTTTCAGGGAACGAGAATATTAGAGCTACTATACGAATAGGTGCTGTAGAGGATGAAGAGTTTGAATTTCTGGGCTATGGTAATGATGAAATTAGTAAGAATTATACGAATAAATTAGCCATGTTAAAAGCATATGATGCTGATGAAAATGTTGAAGAATCACGTTCTCTTGTGGCGTTGGATGCTTTTAGGCATGAATACTACGTCGATGATGTTCTTGTCGTTATGTTAAAGGAAAACTTGGATATGGAAGGCTGTTGGGTTCATATAGTCGGACTTGAAGACGGATTCATAACAGGTATTCTTTTGAATGAACCCAATCAAGATTTCGGTTGTCATGAAGGCGATAAAATTGCCTTCGGATTATATGAAAGGTCTGACGGAACGCAGTACCTCGGTGCGGATTTGGATGAAGTGTGAGTGTAAGACGTGTTGTATATCTGAGTTAGTGAAAAATATCGGTTAGCAGAATCTGACCCTATTCGGCGGCGATGGGCGAAAGTGGTCGAGTATGTTTGTTAGGATACAGTCGTAAAGGAGCAATATCTTGTAGATGAAGATATTTATGAGACAATGAATTTAGTAAATACGGAAACTTTATATAGGATTATATATAAGAGGGAACGCATATCTATATATTTTGCTGTCACATAGAAAATAACGAATGGTATAATAGGTAATATATATTTATTATTGCCGGTTTTGGTGAAACAAGAAGAGATACGTGTATCCATATGAGGCGGTGCAAAAGTGGAATCCAAGATATTTAATAATGTTACGGATATAGTTCGAGATGATCTGAGACAAAAGATTACAAAAGGAAGTAAGATATCTATTGCGGCAGCTTGTTTCTCTATGTATGCCTATAAAGAGTTAAAGGAACAGCTGGAAACAGTGGATGAATTTCGATTTATTTTTACAGAGCCGACGTTTACGACAGAGAAGGCCGATAGACAGAAGCGCGAGTTCTATATTCCTCGAATGAACAGAGAAAACAGTCTGTACGGTACTGAATTCGAACTGAAACTTCGTAATGAATTGACTCAGAAGTCTATAGCTAAAGAATGTGCGGAGTGGATTCGCCGAAAGGCTACGTTTAAATCAAATATAACAGGAAATAATATGGCCCCGTTTCTTTTGATTGCCGATAAGGAGAATAAGCTGTCTTATGCGCCTATGAAGGGATTTACTACTGTAGATATAGGTTGTGAAAAAGGGAATAATCTTTATAATATAGTAACTCGTTTATCTGCGCCTGCGTCTGAGGCTGAGCCTTATCTGGATACATTTGAAGAGCTGTGGCGCAATAAGACAGAATTGCAGACCGTTACGGATACGGTAATCGAAAACATTGCTAATGCGTATAATGAAAACTCTCCAGAGCTGATTTATTTCATGGCCCTTTATCATATATTTAATGAGTTCTTAGATGATATTTCAGAAGATGAATTACCGAATGAAGCAACGGGATTTAAGGAAAGTCGCATTTGGAGTATGTTGTATGATTTCCAAAAAGATGCCGTATTGGCGATTATTAATAAGTTAGAAAGGTATAACGGTTGTATTCTTGCCGACAGTGTAGGCCTAGGTAAGACTTTTACGGCCTTGGCTGTCGTAAAATATTATGAAAACAGGAACAAGAGTGTTTTAGTGCTTTGTCCCAAAAAGCTGGCAGATAACTGGAATACATATAAGGATAACTATGTTAACAACCCGATTGCATCCGATCGTTTGAACTATGACGTATTATTTCATACAGACTTATCCAGAAGCCACGGTTTTTCAAACGGACTTGATCTGAACAGACTGAATTGGGGCAATTATGATCTTGTCGTTATTGATGAATCACATAACTTCCGCAATGGGGCCGCTTTTCAAGAGACTGAAAATCGTTATGAAACATTGATGAGGAAAATTATTAAGGCCGGTGTTAAGACAAAGGTCTTAATGTTATCAGCTACGCCTGTAAATAATAATTTTACGGATTTAAAGAACCAATTGGCCCTTGCTTATGAAGGGGACACGTCGTTAATCAATGAAAAGTTAGGGACTAAGCGGGATATAGATGAAATATTCCGATCGGCTCAGAAAAATTTTAATATATGGAGTAAGCTGGAGCCTGAAGAAAGAACGACGAACAAATTATTATCTATGCTGAACTTTGATTTTTTTGAGTTACTTGACAGTGTGACTATTGCTCGGTCTCGGAAGCATATTGAAAAATATTATGATACGGCTAAAATCGGCAAGTTTCCTGAACGGAAAAAGCCCATATCCGTTCGTACGGAGCTGACTGACGGACCTGTTGACATTAATTATAATAAAATATATTCACAACTGAGCTCATTGAATTTAAGCATCTATACACCGACCAACTACATCTTTGAAAGTAAGAGGGACAAGTATGCGGAATTGATAGCTGATAAGGGTGGGAATTTGACGCAACGCGGTCGTGAAGAAGGCATTCGCCAGTTAATGGCTATCAATTTATTAAAAAGATTGGAAAGCTCCGTGAACTCGTTCAGACTTACATTACTAAGAATGGAAGAATTGATTGATAGTACCATCAATACGATAAGTCGGTTTGAGCGTGACGGATATTCGGAATTGTCTGTAGACGATGCTACCGAAGATTGGGATATAGAAGATGCCAATACAGATAATTTAACAATCGGCACAAAGGTAAAAATCAGCCTGGCTGACATGGATTATAAGAGCTGGCGAGGAGAGCTGAAAGCTGACGCACAAATACTGAAAGAGCTGATACAAAAGCTTGAGAAAATCACGCCTGAATATGACAGTAAGCTGCAAAAACTGTTACAACTCATTGGTAACAAGATAGAAAATCCTATTAACGGGACAAACAAAAAAGTTATTGTCTTTTCAGCCTTTGCCGATACGGCAGAATATTTATATGAGCATGTAAGCTCATTTATGAAGGATAAATACGGAATTGATACAGCCGTTATTACAGGTACCATTGACGGTAAAACTACAATCAAAGGCCTTAAAGGCACATTAAATAATATACTTACGTGTTTTTCCCCCGTTTCTAAAGATAGAGAATTACTGATGCCCGATAGTAAGAGTGATATTGATGTTCTCATTGCTACGGATTGTATTTCCGAAGGTCAAAACTTGCAGGACTGTGATTATCTCATAAATTATGATATTCATTGGAATCCGGTACGTATTATTCAGCGGTTTGGTCGAATCGACCGTATCGGCAGTAGAAATAAGTATATTCAGTTAGTGAATTTTTGGCCTGATTTAAGCTTGGATGAGTATATTAATTTAAAAAGTCGTGTAGAGGCACGTATGAAAGCTTCCATTATGGCCTCAACGGGTGATGATAATCTTATCAGTCCTGAAGAAAAAGGGGATCTTGAATATCGGAAGCAGCAGTTAAAGCGGTTACAAGAAGAAGCTGTAGATATAGAGGATATGTCTACGGGCGTGTCCATTATGGATTTAGGACTTAATGAATTTAGGCTGGATTTATTAGAGTATGTTAAAAAACACGGTGATATAGGGAAGAACCCTAAAGGCATGCATGCCGTTGTACCCTCAACGGATGAATTACCGCAGGGCGTTATTTTCGTGCTTAGAAACGTGAATAGCAGTGTAAATATAGACAATCAAAATCGTATCCATCCTTTTTATATGGTGTATATTGATATGGATGGAGAGATTATTTGCAACTATTTGGCACCCAAGAAGTTATTGGATACGGTAAGAAATTTATGCAGAGGAAAAGATAAACCTATACGTGAATTGTATCAGCCTTTTAATGAAGAAACGGATGACGGTAGAAATATGAGTGCCGTATCGACGCTTCTCAGTGAGTCTATAAAATCGATTGTATCTGATAAAGATGAAAGCGAGGTTAACAGTTTGTTTGCTGAAGGCGGCACGACAGCACTTAAATCCCCGGTAAAAGGATTGAATGATTTTGAACTCATTTGCTTTCTGGTTGTGAAAAACCGGTAGGAGAGATACGATGCTGGGATTACCTAAGATAACAGAAGTGAATAAGCGAATTCCTAAACAAACCTTGCATAACAATATGCGGCTAACACCGGTGCTAAAGCGTGTATTGACCGAGCAGGTTGACAGTATATATTGGCGAAATAAAATAGCAGATGATACGATGAATTTAGGTAAAGGCAATACCGTTACGGAAATACAAATATTTGAGATTCGGTTAAACTCGTCAAATCTGAATACAGAGTTGCTTCGGCAGATAGATAAACAAGTATACTATCATGTTCTTTTTCTATTAGAATATAAGGGTGAATATCAGGCATGGATTGCTCACAAAGAAAAAGCTCAAACGGGGGATAATGCTTTTAAAGTCCATGATTATTACCATACGGACCGGTTCCCTGAAGCGCAATTGAGCCTTAAGCTTGAAGGGATGAACCTTGACACTGTATATGAGAATTATGTGCGACAAATCGGTGGCAAAGCGTTGGAAGCGCAGGCGTCGGGTGAATCTTTGGAACATTCTATAGAACGTGATAAGGAACGACAAAAGCTGCAACGAGAGATAGCCTTTCTCGAAGGAAAGGTGCATCGGGAGAAACAGTTTAACAAGCAAGTAGAGCTGAATAGTGAGTTGAAAAAGTTGAAGAAATTACTTGAGGATCTTTAAGAGAATCGGAGGATAGATAATATGGCTGATCCAGAATATACAACTTCAGCATCGCACGACGAAAAAGGTGAAAGTAATGTTAATGATGCGTTTGATTTTGAGTATAGAGACTTAACTCCGACAGATAAGGCCGAGGGGTGTGAAACCTATATTGAGGCGTTGGAATGGGCTTTGCACAATCCTAAAATAAGGAATATCGCTTTGGCGGGGACGTATGGATCGGGAAAGAGCAGTATAATTGAGACTTTTATTAAATATAGAAAAGATCAAGAGAAAACAAAATCTTTTTGGAAACGCCTTTTGGCATGGATAAGCTGTAAATGTTCGAATAAAAAGAATGATTTTATGCTTAAACTTTCCATGGCTACTTTTTTGAGTGGAATAACATTAGAGCATGCACAAGAAAATAAGGGGGATGATATATCTGAAGATAAGACCAGTACGAGTATCGGCGGGGAAAAAATCAGGATTCCTATTGATGAAGTTGAAAGAGGGATTTTAAAGCAACTATTTTATAAAGTACATCCTCGTAAATTACCGCAAAGTCGATATAGAAGGCTTTTTAAGATGAATTTTTGGTGCAGTGTCGCAAAAACTTGTGGCGGACTTTTGTTTCTATGGATGATTATTTCTGTATTCAATCCCTTAATCGGTACATACATTGTGGAAGACATAGACCTTGCATGGCATCGATCCATTGGTATAGATTGGGGATATTCAGAATTAGTGGACATTGTTTGCGGTGTAGTTTTATTATTAGCGGTGTCGGCAATTGCCGTATATATATATCGTAAATTTCTCTCTAGAGTTTCTATAAAAGAAATTAAATTGTTATCAGATGTGGCCGCCAGTTGTGATAATGAAAATCTGGATTCTATCTTTAATAAGAATCTGGATGAAATTATTTACTTTTTTGAAGAGACTCGTTATAGATGCGTGATTTTTGAAGATCTGGATCGATTTGATGACCCCAAAGTTTTTATTCATTTGCGTGAACTGAATAATCTTTTGAATGCATCTTATATTATTAAAGATGGACCTATCGTTTTTATATATGCAGTTAGAGATGATATTTTTGAAGCTGTCGATCGAACGAAATTTTTTGACTTTGTAATCCCTGTTGTTCCGGTAATAACAGCGACAAATTCAGGTGAAATATTAAATGAAATTCTCAAGGGAATAAAAAATAGTAAAGCGAAAAGCGATATTTCAGAAGAGTTTCTTTTAGATATATCCCCTTATATTTCAGATATGAGAATGCTTCAAAATATTTGTAACGAATTTGCCATGTATAAGAAGACATTAAAAGCACTAACTTTATCAGATAAAAAGATGTTGGCAATAATAGTATTTAAGAATCTTTGCCCGAGGGAATTTTCGGAGGTTCAAAATGAAGGGGGATTAATAAAAGCGGCCTTTGATTATAAAACTAAGTTTATAGATAATTATTTAGCGTATATAAGAAAAACTAAAGGTAATTTTATAGAATCACTAAAGTGTTTTAAATATGAAATGCTGGGCACACTGATGGGCGGAATGTATTGTTTTCAAGGATTTGAAAATAATGATTCCGGGTCTACAAGTGTTTCGGCGAAAGAGTTCATGGAACATGATTATGATTTAAAAAAATTAACTGGAATGAAAGATATAAAGATCAAATATTATGAAGAGAGTTCTGGAGAGAATTCTGCTCCAGTCACTTCTGAGATATTGTGTAATTTTGTCGAACAATGGAAAATACTAAAACGTGATGAAAAAATTAGTATACAGAAAGTACCAGGCAGGCATGTAGAAGTCAAGGATGAGAAAGCAATTCTGCTAGGTTCTTCTCTAGCCGAGATTATTGAGGCCTATTCTGAAAAAAGTATATTTGATGGGGCGATATTAAGAAATAAGGTTCTTATATTTTTCTTGCGCAGAGGCTACATAGATGAAACGTATAAAAATTATATTAATTACTTTAAAGAGGGAAGTATTACAGCCGACGATATGAATTTTGTTCTTGCTGTAAAGGAGCGGAGTCCACAGGATTTTACTTATCATTTGGAAAAGATGGAACAAATTATTAAACGTTTGCCAACATATGATTTTAGAGAGCGAGCTATTTATAATTTTGATTTATTGGAGTATTTATTAGGTCAAGACGATACCGATGAAAAGCTTAGCGAATTCGTTAGGCAGTTATCGGACGAGGAGAATGATAGTTGGGAATTTATCAATGAATTTGTAGATGAGACTGCATATAAAGATAAGTTTATAGGTTTATTAACACAGTCTTGGAAAGGAATGTGGTTGTACATTTCGCGGAAACCTCTTACATATGATCGACAAATATTATATTTAAAGGCTATGTTAAATGGGGATGAACGGTATTTCATAGAAGAGCAAAATATTGATGGATGTTTAGCCAATTATTTTGTACAGCATGAGGACATTCTTAGCAAGTTGGACGATGGTAATGAGCTCAATATAGAAGCTGTTATTGTAGATTTGAAGATTAAATTCATAAGTCTTGAAATTGAGGGAGTTTCATCACATATTTTAGATACCGTTTTTGATAAAAACTGCTATGCTATTAATGAAGAAATGTGTAGGACTATAGTTGAATATAAAGATAGTGAATTAGTTGAACAATTTGATAGAAAGCCGTATACAACTCTTCTTGCATTGAAATATGATCCGATGATTAAGTATATTCAAGACAATTTATCAAATTTTGTTCAAGAAATCATTTTGAAACACGATGTAGTTTGCGATTCGCCAACTGATGTGGTGGACATGATAGAACGATTAGTTGATAATAGAGAGCTTCAGTATCAAGTATTATGTAAGGAGGAATTCCAATTAACTGATATTGAAGATTGTGTAGGAGATAAGATTCGAGACGAAAGTGAGAAATGGGAGTCCGTATGGAAGGCTCTGCTAAATAATAATAAAGTAGCAGTCACTTGGAAGAACATTGTCACTTATTGGGAAGTATATGGGTTAAATGAAGTGTTACAAAAATATATTTCAGACCATGCTCAAACGCTGTCTGCCCAAAATGTATTATCAGTGCCGGATGACTTTATAAAAGCCTTTATCGTGCAGGATTTCGAAATAGAAGCTAAAAAGCAACTTCTTCCTATATTACCTATGAAAGAGTTCAACATTGATATTCGGGATGTTAACGAAAAAACCTTGACGCTCTTAATAAATATCCATTATTTTAAATTTGACGTTGAAATGTACAGACAGGTTTATTCTGTATCGGAGGAGTTGGCCATAGCATTTGTTTTGAAAAATGAGTCTGACTATATGAATGTAGAATCTGACATAACAATGTCAGAGCCTCTTTTTGAAAAGCTAATGTCAAGTGATTTCAGCATTGAGAATAAAAAACGGTTATTTTCAAAGTATGCTGTGGAGAATATGACAGAGACCATCGCGTTGAGCATGACGGTGCTGGGATTACCTGTAACAGAAGATGTGTTTTCCGTAGCTTGGCAATGTGTTAATAATTCGAAAAGAGACGAACTATTACTCGATAATTGTAAGGTATTAAATGAAACGGACTTTGAAAAATATTTTAATGAGATGAGGGAGCCGTATCAGAGTTTATCCGATAGAACACGTCTGCATGTTGTTAAGATAAAAAGAACCGCTAAAAATGAAAGTTTGGCTAAACGATTGGAAGAAATCGGATATATTACGAGTTATAGACATAGTGAGAAAGAAACATTAGATCTTCGAGTAAAGAAAGTAAAGTAGGAGAAATGACATGGATAAGATGAAGATGGAGTCCATTGATATGACTCAAAAGAATGTTGAAAAGATCGGAGCCTTGTTTCCTAATTGTATTACTGAAACCAGGAATGAGAACGGTGAGCTGAAAAAAGCGGTTAATTTTGAAATGTTAAAACAAATGCTTTCGCCTGAAATTCTTGAGGGAGATGAGGCTTATGAGTTTACGTGGGTTGGTAAGAAGGCATCTATCGTAGAAGCCAATAAGCCTATTCGTAAAACACTACGACCTTGCCCGGAAGAGAGTGTGAACTGGGATTCGACGGAGAATCTCTATATTGAGGGTGATAATTTGGAAGTCTTGAAACTTTTACAAGAAAGTTATCTCGGTAAGGTCAAGATGATTTATATTGATCCGCCATACAACACGGGACATGACTTTATATATGATGATGATTTTAAAATGACGGATGAGGAGTATGCGGAGGAAATCGGAAAAATAGACCAGGTCGGCAATAAGATGGTTAAAAACATAGATACTAATGGGAGATTCCATTCTGATTGGTGTAGCATGATGTATTCAAGGCTCATGTTAGCTAGAAGGTTTTTGACTGAAGATGGAGTCATTTTTATAAGTATAGATGAGAATGAAGTAAATTCGTTGAAGGCTATATGTGATGAGCTATTCGGCTCATCAAATTTTGTAGCTGAGTTAATATGGGCTGCAGGGAGAAAAAATGACTCTAAGTATATATCTATTTCACATGAATATATACTTTGTTATTTTAAAAATATGCAGCATATTAAAGCAGGTGAGATTATTTGGAGAGAAAAAAAACAGGGGCTGACGGATATCTATAATGAATATTTTCGACTGAAGCAACTACATGGTGATGACTATGAAAAAATAGAAAAAGAACTAAAAAAATGGTTTAAAGATCTTCCTGAAGGTTATCCGGCCAAAAACCACTCACATTATAATAAAGTCGATGAGAATGGGATTTATTTTTCGGATAATATTTCTTGGCCAGGTGGTGGTGGACCTAAATACCCTGTAATTCACCCTGTAACGCAGAAGCCGGTGAAGATTCCTTCGAGAGGCTGGTTAACAGGTAAAGAGACTATGGAGCAGTGGATTAAGGAGGGAAAGGTTGATTTTGGTAGAGATGAAAACAGGGTGCCTACATTAAAATCATATCTTAAAAATAGGGAATATAGCGTTCCTTATAGTGTTTTTTATAAGGATGGTCGGGCTTCATCTAAGCGACTAAAAGAGCTATTGGGAAACAAAGTTTTTGAGAATCCTAAAGATGAAGAGATTATTCAGCGGATTATTCAATTTACCGGTATCGATGAAGACGATATTATAATGGATTGTTTTTCTGGTTCCGGGACGACGGCTCATGCTGTTTTTCTGGCGAATGTAGTACAGAAAAAGAGAAGGCACTTTATTTTAATTCAGATACCTGAGATTATCGATATAAAATTGACTCCGGCGAGGAGTGCAAGCAGAAAAGTAGCTGAGAATGCGGTTAAGTTGTTGGATGCAAGTAATAGACCTCATAATATCTGTGAAATTGGCAAGGAACGCATTCGCCGTGCAGGAAAGAAAATTATTGAAGAACATCCTGAAGTTGTCGACAGTCTTGATATCGGCTTTCGAGTGCTCAAGTTGGATGATAGCAATATGAATGATGTGTACTATAATCCTTCTGAATATTCGCAAGATTTGTTGTCACAGATGGAATCCAATGTCAAAGCGGATCGTACGGATTTAGACCTTCTTTTCGGATGTTTACTTGAATGGGGTCTGCCCTTGTCTTTGCCGTATAGTTCGAAAAAAATAGAAGGATGTACGGTTCATAATTATAATGACGGTGACTTAATCGCTTGCTTTGATGAGGAAGTGCCTGATAGTGTTATTAAGGAAATTGCCAGACAAAAGCCGCTTCGCGCCGTTTTTCGAGACAGCAGCTTTGCCGACAGTCCGTCAAAGATTAATGTGGGAGAAATTTTTAAGTTATTGTCGCCTGACACGCGGGTAAAGGTTATATAAGGAGGCGTTAGGGTGAGATTACAGTTTAAGCATCAGAAATTTCAGGTCGATGCGGCAAGGGCTGTTGTAGATGTTTTTGCCGGACAGCCGTATATGACGCCCTCGTATATGATAGACAGCGGTTCAGATGAGTATGCAGCCTTATTGCCCGAGGACCAGGAGTTTACCGGCTGGGGCAATCATCGAATTGTACCGCAATTGGATAATCATCGCATCTTGGAACAGATCCAAAATATACAGAGAGAGAATCAGATCAGACCGTCCGACAAGCTGGAAGGGTGCTACAACCTGACCATCGAAATGGAGACGGGTGTGGGCAAAACATATACATACATTAAGACTATGTATGAGCTCAATCAAAACTATGGGTGGAGTAAATTTATTGTTGTCGTACCGAGTATTGCCATTCGTGAAGGCGTTTATAAAACGTTCCAAGTGACGCAGGAACATTTTGCTGAAGAGTACGGTAAGAAGATACGTTTCTTTATTTATAACTCGACTCAATTGACTGAGATTGACCGATTCGCTTCCGATAACTCCATTAATGTTATGATTATTAATTCCCAGGCATTCAATGCCACTGATAAGTATGCTCGACGTATTTATATGAAACTGGATGAGTTTCGGTCACGACGTCCCATCGATATCATAGCCAAGACCAATCCTATTGTGATTATTGACGAACCACAGTCAGTAGAAGGTAAGAAGACGAAAGAAGGGCTGAAAGCCTTTAATCCTTTAATGACACTGCGATATTCGGCGACACATAAGAGCGACAGTCTGTATAACATGGTATATCGATTAGATGCCATGGAAGCCTATAACAAACGACTTGTAAAAAAGATCGCCGTCAAGGGGATTACCGAATCGGGTAGTACGTCGACGGAGAGCTACGTATATTTAGAGAGCATTAATCTATCAAAAAAGGCGCCTACGGCTACCTTACAGTTTGAAGTCAAGGGGGCATCGGGCGTCCGTAAAGTCACGCGAATCGTGTTTGAGGGATATAATTTATATGACAACTCCAATCAAATGGAAGAGTATAAACAAGGGTTTGTCGTATCCCGTATTGACGGACGAGACAACTCTGTGGAGTTTTTAAACGGTATTAAAATTTATGCCGGTGATGTGGTAGGCAATATAAATGAGGATCAAATTCGCCGCATCCAAATCAGAGAAACCATTCTTTCTCATATAGAAAGAGAACGGGAATTATTTGCCGAAGGGATCAAAGTTCTTTCTTTGTTTTTTATTGATGAAGTTGCCAAATACAGGCAATACAATGAGGAAGGAAAAGCGATAAACGGTATTTATGCCGATATGTTTGAAGAAGAATACAAGGATATTGTGGACCATCTCCAAACTAAGTTCGGTGAAGACGAGTATTTGAAGTATTTAGATTCCCTTTCGGCTGAAAACACTCATGCGGGATACTTTTCTATCGATAAGAAGGGTAAAATGATTGATTCTAAAGTCGGACGTAAGGAAACGACAACGGATGATATTGATGCGTATGACCTTATTATGAAGAATAAGGAACTTCTGCTTGATAGAGACCCGAAGAAATCGCCTGTCCGCTTCATCTTTTCCCATTCAGCCTTGCGTGAAGGTTGGGATAATCCGAATGTATTTCAGATTTGCACTTTAAAACAGAGCGGTAGTGATATTCGAAAGCGTCAGGAAGTGGGTCGCGGTCTTCGCCTTTGTGTCAATCAGGACGGAGAACGGATGGATGAGAATGTATTAGGGAAAAACGTACATAATATCAATGTCCTTACGGTTATTGCCAGTGAAAGTTATGATACCTTTGCAAAAGGGCTTCAGAGTGAAATTGCCGAGGCCGTTGTTGATAGGCCGAGAGCGGTTACAGCCGATTTATTTGTAGGTAGGACTGTTAGAGATGAAGGCGGTCATAAGCTTATTATTGATATGGAAATGGCCGGAGCCATCCACTATGATTTCATTTCTAACGGATATGTTGACCGAAAAGGAAAGCTTACGGATACGTATTATACGGATAAGGCTAACGGTGAGATAAAGGTAGCCGAAGAATTTAGAGGCTATGAGGCTGATCTTATAGGTATTGTCGATTCAGTTTACGACATCAGGCTCATGCAACCTGAGGATGCACGAAGCAGCAATGTGGAACTGCAGGTAGACGAAGATAAGCTGGCCATGCCCGAATTTAAGGCTTTGTGGTCCAAAATTAATTCTAAATCCGTGTATGTTGTAGATTTCGATACGAAAGAGCTAATACAAAAAGCGATTGTTTCGCTGGATGCACATCTTCATATTGCCAAGGTCCTGATTCGTGTCGAACAGGGAAGCATGAAGGAAGAGATTCAGTCTAAGGCGGAACTGGAAGCCGGTCGGGTAATTATGAAGGATCAGTCAAAAACATATGCGGCAGCGACTGTGTCGGAATCGGGCTTGAAGTATGATTTGGTAGGTAAGTTGGTTGACGAGACGGGGCTTACTAGAAAGGCGGTCATTCAAATCTTACAAGGCATTCGTCCGGGTACCTTTGATCAGTTTAAATACAACCCTGAGGAGTTTATTCTTAAGGCGGGACAACTTATTAATAACGAAAAAGCGACAGCCATTGTAGAACACATAACTTATAATGTTATGGATGAAAAATACGGGACGGAAGTATTTACAGATCCGACTATTAAGGGACGGTTGGATACCAATGCCATGAAGGTTGAAAAGCATTTGTATGACCACCTTGTTTATGACTCAACCAATGAACGGGAGTTTGCTACGGAGCTTGATAAGAACCGTGATGTAGCCGTATACGTGAAACTTCCCGACGGTTTTTATATTTCTACGCCGGTAGGTCATTATAATCCGGACTGGGCTATTGCTTTTTACGAAGGGGCTGTCAAGCACATATACTTTGTAGCGGAAACTAAGGGCTCTATGGATTCTATGCAACTAAGAGAAGTCGAGTCATCTAAAATTCACTGTGCCAAAGAACATTTTAGAGCGATTAGTAACAACGAAGTTATTTATGACGTTGTTGACAGTTACAAATCATTGCTGAATATTGTAATGAAATAAGAAACGGCTGAATCGTTCGTAATCAGCAATAAAAGACGGCGAGTCCCCGGCAGTATCGGTGGCTCGCCGTTATATATAAATCTGGTTATGTTGGAGAATAAACTGAGTAGATTTATACATTGGTGTAAAAGGTGCACTTACTTTACGGCTACTTAGCAAAGGATTTATACTGAGGTCAAGGTGTGAGTATGAAGTGAGGCGGCAGTTATGACACAAGATGAACGGTTAAATTTTTTAATAGAGG
>ERZ773074.469-NODE-469-length-17124-cov-30.816217_pt1 | contig 17124 bp, 17 predicted proteins | sample MGYA00580615_ERZ773074 | MGnify/ENA primary metagenome ERZ773074 (study PRJEB29015, sample SAMEA2738126) | human oral metagenome | biome: human oral; feature: human-associated habitat; material: saliva | place: China | collected 2160 ...
GTGAGTGGCGCGTCCGCGCCCCTGTTTATTGTGGACAGAATCGGAGACATCATGGTTACTTCGCCGACTTTCGATGCAGAAAAGCTGCGCGCATCGTCCCAGCAGCTTCGCGACGCCGCTGCCATTTACGCCGGCAAGGTTGCCGTGCGGGCTGCCGATCTGGCTGGCCAGGGCGTCGACTGGGCCGCGCCTCGCGCCCAGGCCGCGCTGAATTCCGCGATCGAGCACGCGACCCCCGCGATCGAGAGCGCCGCCGCTCGTGCGCAGGCTGCCGCCGCGCAGGCCGGCCCGGCGATCGAGAACGCTCGCGAGCACCTCGTGGACGACTACCTGCCCCGCGCTTCCCTCGCCGTCAACCAGGCGGGTGCCGCCCTGCAGGCTCGTGGTTCGCTGTCGGATCGCGCTCGCCGCGCGTCCGAGGCTTCGGCCGTCGCCCTCGCGACGCCCACGCCGAAGCGCCGCAAGTGCCGCGTGCTGCGCGCCTTCGGCCTGACGGCCCTGGTGGGCGCCGTTGCCGGTGCGGGCTACATCCTGTGGAAGCGCTCGCAGCCGATCGAGGATCCGTGGGCCGAGGAGTACTGGGCGGATCTGGACACGGATTCCTTCGTGCCGGACACCGAGGCTGAGAAGGCCACCTTCGAGGCGGGCGAGTGAGCCTGACCTTCTGAGAGGTTCTTGCTGCGGGGGGCCGCGACGCGCTGCGTCGCGGCCCCCCAATCATTTGTCGCCCCTCGCCAGCGCTATCACTTGCGACGACTAATTCCTTTCGTTATCGCTCACCCACGAATACCCCGCATTTTGCGACCTTTTCCGGTTGGTCATATGATGAAGGTCATCTCATTGACGTCTGCAGGCCGCGCCTGCGCTTGTTTCGCCTGGAGGTTTTCGTGAGCGACGTGGGCTTCGACTCCAATAAGCATGATCTGACACGTCAGGATGCGCAAAAGGGTGCAGAGTCCCTCCAGACCGCGGCGGATGCCATCAACACCTTCGCTGACGCGCAGGTTGAATCCGTGTGGGGCGAGGAGGCCGGCGTCGACGCTGCGCGTCGCGCCCTTCAAGATTCTTATTTCGTGCTCCGCGATGGATTCAAGGGGGAGCGAGAGCACTTCCTCGACTTCGGCACAAAGGTTGACCAGTCCGAGAAAGAGTTTCTGCAAATGGAGGAGCAGAACGCGGATTATTTCTCGCAGACGAACACAGCCATGGTCCAGGATCCTGCCGTCGCCGCAGCGGCCGCCGGATCGGGTGCTGGTACCGGGGCGGGTTCACCCGCTTCGATGTCCCAGGCATCGCCGTCGGAGTCGCAGGATAACACCGACCCGAGCGCAGCCGGTAGCTCCGAGTTCTGAACCCACGAAAGGATAGTCCAGTGGTTCACAGCCCCATGTACCACCGTCTCATGCGTTTCGTGGAGGACGCGAAGGCGAACGAGGCCTTGTCCGACTACGACAGCCAGCACCGTTCAACTCTGGAAGCCATGCGCGAGGCACAAGAGTACATTGAGCATTTCCGCCAGTATCAGGGCTTCCAAGGTCAAACCGGCGACGCCATCGATAAGTGGCTTGAGGGTGCCGAGCGTCGTCTTGAGCTATGGCGCTCTAGTTATCTGGCTACAACACAGGTTGAGGTTGAGATGCGCCGCGTCATGCAGCACGCGCGCGAGGAGGCGGAAATGCTCTCTCCCGTCCTCGTTGACGCCAGGCTGGATAAATTGCGCGACGTGGCCGAGGTGACGATCCCCGTCATGGAGCAGTACGGCCTCGTCGGCAAAGCATTTAATGCGGTCGCATCGACCGGCGCGGCCGTCTACGACGCGATCGCGGCCCAGGCCAACAATGACCGGGAGGCCGCCTCGACGGACATCCTCCAGCGACTCAACGACTCCATGCAGAGCCTTGCCAACCACGCTACACGCGCCAAGGAGCTGCAGGAACAACTGAAGGATAGCAACAAGATATGGGACCCGGGCGATCTACCTCACCCCTCCGATCCGACTGTCGCCGATCAGCTCGACAAAGGAAACAAAGGGGTGTCGCCACACGATCCTGGCGTGTATCCGGGCAACAGGGATACCGACTACGGTCGATCGGACGGGCGCGGCCCCAATTCAGGACTCTACCCGAGTGGCTACGCTGACCCAACCTCGCAGGACGCGGACGCCGAGAAACTGCGCAAGCTCCAGTCCCAGCGCATCCCTGATCGCTTCAACAGCGAGGGCGAGCCGGGCAGCCGGAGCAAGCCCATCACCGATCCCGAGGACCTGATGGGCATCGACCTGCTGCACACGCGCATCGGCGGAGAGCGCTACGCCAACGGCACCGTCGGCGGATACACCCCCGCTCCTCCAAGCGATCGCTACCATCCTCTGTGGAACCTTAACGGGGGACCCTCCACCCACTTCGACCCCTCCGGGCGTACAAGCCATGCGGGTGCGGGTGCCCTCGGCGCTGGTGTTCTCGGTGCGGGTGCCCTCGGTGCCGCCGCCCTCGGTGCGCGCGGCGCATCTCGTCTGGGTGCGGGAGCGGGCAGCGCACTGGGTCGCGGTGGCGCAGGTGGACTTGGTTCCGCGGGCCGTTCAGGTATTGGCGGCATCAGTGCATCTGGCCGCGGTGGCGCCGGCGGCATCGGCGCATCCGGTCGCGGTGGCGCAGGTGCCGGCGGCCTCGGCGGGCTACGCGGGGGTTCAGCTTCCGGAGGCCGCTTTGGCTCCAACGGCCTGGCTGGCAGTGCAAGCGCATCGGGTGGTACGACCGGCCTCACGGGCACCAAGGGCATCGATGGGGCGGCTGAAGCCGCTGGTAAGACGAGCAGCGGCAGCGCCGCTAGCGGTACGGGCGCTTCCGGCAGGCCGGGGATGGGCGGCTTCATGGGCGCGGGGGCCGGCGCGGGTGCCGGCGGCGGCAAGGATGATAAGAAGGGGCGTCGACACAAGTACACGGCCTTCAAGTTCGAAGACGATGACGAAGACGGTCTGCCTCCCGGCTACGTCAATCCGATGTCGCAGACCTACGGCTCGGACAAGGACCTGAAGCCTGCCTCCCACAAGGACGACGGATGGGATCCTCGGCAATGGTAACCACGAACCACGTTTCTGACCGCCGTCGCAGGCTGCGGCTTGCGGGTGCGTTTGCGATGATCCTGGCCCTGGCGGCCGGGGCTATCGCCCTGCCCGCCGCTCCCGCTCACGCGACCGACCCCATCACGGTGGCCGACCAACCTTACTTCGCCTACTACCACCTCGATCAGGCACGCGCGAAAGGCTACACCGGCAAGGGCGTCACCATCGCACTTCTCGACGGCGAGGTGGACACCAGCGCACCCGAGCTGGCCGGTGCCACCATCATCGACAAAACACCGTGTACCGTCACTTCCAGCGCCTACTCGAAGAGCCACGGCACGGCCATGGCCTCGCTCCTGGTCTCCAAAGAGTACGGCGTCGCACCCGACGCAACCCTGCTGTCCTACCGAACGAAATACGTCCAAGATGGAGACACGGCGGAATCAGATTGCCGTGGCCACCATGGCAACACGCTCGACGAGCCCGAGTGGCTGATCAATCAGGCCATCACTGACGGCGCCCAAATCATCAGCATCTCGGCATCAAGTGGAGACACGAGCGACGCCGTGAAGTGGGCGATCGCCCGCGCCAACGCCCTGGGCGTCATCGTCGTGAGCGGCGCAGGAAACGACAACGAGGAAAATACTATTGACAGCTTCGGCAAGTGGTCCGGGGTGGTCAGCGTCAGCGCCATCGACACCTCCGGCAAACGCGCCGAATACTCCTCATGGGGCAAAGGCGTGACCGTGGCGGCTGTGGGAGACCCCATGATCGCTCACAACTACGAAACCGGCACCAATATCAGCACGAAAGGCACCTCCAACGCCACACCTCTCGTCGCCGGCTTCCTCGCGCTCGCCAAGCAGAAGTGGCCCAACGTCACCAGCAACCAACTCCTCCAACTACTCACACACACAGCCCGAACCGATCAAAGCGGGTGGAACAAATACATCGGATATGGCGGAGCTGACCCCGGAGCCATGGTGAACACTGATCCCTCCCAGTACCCCGACGAAAACCCAATCATGGACAAGGGCTACAGCGACCTGGGTCCCACGAACGAAGAGACCCAGCAATACCTCGCAGGCCTCGTCGACCCCCGAAACATCGCCGGGGACTCCACCTACACCTACCGTGGCCTCGACGAAACCGTTGTACGAGACACCGACATCCCCACACCAATCCACCTGGGCACCAGCCCCCGCTACCACGCCAAATAAGGCATGACAAACCCCGCGCCAGCATCATTGACGAGGCCGGCGCGGGGTCTCGTGATCAGGGGATCAACCCTTTGCGGAAGAGTTCGTGACGGCAACGATGATGGCTGCGATGATGGCGGCGACGATAAGGATGAGGCCGATCGGCAGAATGTAGAACATCATTCCGACTGCAAGCCAGTACATGCCATCTCCGCCGTCTCCATGATTGCCCGGAACGAGGTCAATGACGGTCCACGCAATGAAGGGTGAGAGCGCAAGCAGCATGCCTACCGCACACAAAGCGCCCGCCAGCTTGAACGACTTGCGAGGTTTCACGGGGGCGACGGGCCCGTAGCCATAGCCCACATACCCGGTCTGCGGGTAGCCCTGCGCAGCGGGTTGAGCCGCCCAGTACTGTTGCATGCCTTGATGAGGTGTCCCCTGAGGAGCTACACCGCCCTGCAGCTGGGAGAACGGCTGCTGCGGAGGCATCATGGGCGAGGCGTTCGGCTCGGGAACGTACGGGTTCGGTGTTGTCACAGTCTGTCCTTCCATCAGTGACAGGCGTCAGCGAGCTTCACCCGCCCCTGTCATCGCCTGTTTCTCGGTCACACACTACCTGTGAAAACGCATGTACTAGTTGGCCATCTCCCGAATACACTCGGCCCCGAAGGCGAGCACCAGCAGGATCCAGTGAGTATCACTCAGACGCTTACCGAGCTTGCTCATTGTGAATTCCCGCGGGGTCGACGCGTAGGCCATGCCCTTAAGCCCTGCGTTGGAACACATGATGGTCGGGACGATGAGAACGAGGAGGATCACCATTGGGGCAACGAAGCCGATCCACCCAAGCCCACTGGCATCACGCATCGCGCGAGCGGTGTGCACGAGGGCAGCAGCGCCCACGATGGTGAGGACCGAGAGGACCCATGCGGCGATTCCACACGCGAGCGCCTTGCGTGCGAGGGCCGAGGAATTGGGCGGGCGCACCGGGACACCCTGCGGATAGCCGGGCTGAGGGTACGTACCCGCAGCCTGTGGCGGAGCGACAGGTCGCTGTCCATTCGACATAACGGGGTCCCTTCATCATCGCGGGGAGCCGACGTCGTCTCCCCAAAAAGTATTTCAAGAATTGAGATTATCGGAGAGGTGGGTTGCACGCAAGGAAGGCTGCCCGAGGAGAGCGTGCGGCACCTGGGCTGCGCGGGCACTCCCGCCTGGGGAACCCCCTGCGGCGCGGGCACATACGACTGCACACCCCGATTCCCTCCGCTCGGATAGGCGTTCGAGTTCGGGATGTGCGAATCCGGTGTGGTCATAGTCGCTCCTTCATTAGTTGATCGTCGCGACACCATCAGCAGGTTCGCTCGTCCGCGCACCCTTACAGAGATGCCATCGTTGGGCGTGCGCCAACAATCATCATCGATGCGTGGGACGTCCCCGCCGCGGCAACAATCACAACGATCATGAGGATTGCGAAAACGACGTACGGGCTCGCGTTGAGCAGGATTCCCAGCCAGTTGAGCTTGCGCGTCTTCGGCTTCCCGACGGCCCCCACGATACCGATAACCCCACCAGCGAGATTCGCCGGGCCAATGAACATCAGGGCGAAGAGAGGCAAGAAACCATACACTTCCTTGCCAGTCGGGTCAGGATCGGACGCACTGGCTTCGATAGCCAGCCACATGACGAGTATCGTCAGACCGATGAGGGCCCACCCGACAATACCCAGGGTGATCGACGCCCAGTTCACCTTCTGAACGACAGGTCCCTGGGGCACGGGGGCATAGCCCGGCGCATAGCCCTGGGGTGCCCTCGGATACCCCTGCGGCACCGGCGGCACGGCCTGCGCGGGCTCTCCGGGAACTGCGGGCTGCTCCGCAGGCTGCTGTGGATACGGCATACTCATTGACTTCCTCCGCCTCTTTAACGTGATTCACATGCAACGGTCATCCGAAGACGAGTGTGGCCCCGGCAGTACAGGGAAACTAGGCATTCACATCCAGACAAGGAGACCAATAGCGATCACCCAGGGAAGAATATTCAGGCCGATACCGAGCAGGCTCCACATCCGCTGTCGGCCGGATACCGAGGGCCCCACCTTCTGGGAGCCACTAATCAGACCGATAAGATTAATGGGCAGAAGAACGCCCATGTACACGGTGAACGGGATGATCCATACAAAGCCACCGCCTTCGGGATGGTCACTGTGCACAGCACTGTCAACGATATAGGCGCAGTACAGGAGTGACGGAACCAGGACACCCAGTCCGGTGATCGCAAAAATGAAGGACAGCCTGCTGATCTTTTCCGGGACCTGGCGCTGGGGCGCCAGCGAATATGGTGCCACAGGCTGAGGCACCCACCGGTATGCGGGCTGCCCGGGTGCTCCCTCCTGGGGCACTGCCGAATACCCCTGCGGCGCAGGCTGCGCCGGTTGCACAGGCTGCGCGGGAGCTACGGGCTGCACGGGCCGTGCGGGCACATACGGCTGCGACGCGGGCTGCCCGCCCTGACTCTGCCCACCCGGATAGGTGTTCATATTCGGGACGTGAGGATCTGGTGTTGTCACAGCTTCTCCTTCATGAGTTGGCCATCGCGGCGATATTGTACGCTCGCCCAGCCGTACGCCCTTTCGGGCATGCCTTCGTTGGGCGTGCGCCATCAATCATCATCGATGCGTGGGACGACCCACAGCTCAACGGCCTAGTGGAAATACGTTGCCGCCATCATAAGGGCGAGAAAAACGACGTACGGGCTCGCATTGAGGAGGATTCCCAGCCAGTTGAGCTTGCGCGTCTTCGGCTTGCCCACTGCCCCGACGATCCCAATAACGCCGCCAGCGAGGTTCACCGAGCCAAAGAATGGCATGCCGAGGAGAGGTAAAAAGCCGACGATGTCAGCACCGCTCGGGTCAGCATCGGACGGGATGGCTCGAATAGCCAGCCACGTACCCAATACCGTGAGACCAACGAGGACCCACCCGATAACACCCAGGATGATCGACGCCCGGTTCACCTTCTGAACGACAGGCCCCTGAGGCACGGGCGCATAGCCCGGAGCAACCCCCTGATATGCAGGCTGCGCGGGAACTGCGGGCTGCCCCGCGGGCTGCTGTGAATACGACATACTCATGTGCTTCCTCCACTCAATGGGCGCTATTTGCAGACAATAGTCATCCGAGAGCCATCACGGCGCCAGCAGCACCGGGGAAGCTCGACGTGCGAATCCAGGCAAGAAGAGCTGCAGCGATCACCCAGGGAAGAATATTCAGGCCGATACCGAGCAGGCTCCACATCCGCTGTCGGCCAGAGACCGAGGGCCCCACCTTCAGGAAGCCAACAATCAGACCGGCAAGATTGATGGGTGGCAGGAGGCACATGTATACAGCGAACGGAATGATCCATACAAAGCCGCCGCCTTCGGGATGGTCACTGTGCACAGCTGTGAAAACGATATAGGCGCAGTACAGGAGTGACAGAACCAGGACACCCAGTCCGGTGATCGCAAAAATGAAGGACAGCCTACTGATCTTTTCCGGGACCTGGCGCTGGGGCGCCAGCGAATATGGCACTCCCGCCTGGGGCACAACCTGCGGCGACCCCTGCGGCGCGAGCTGCACAGGCTGCGCGGGAACTGCGGGCCGCCCCGCAGACTGCTGAGGATAGGGCGTGCTCATTAGGTTCCTCCTCTATTGCACCGACATGCGGCAACGAGACTGTGAAGAACCCACACATCCCCCGTACCGAAAAGTCTTTCAAGAATTGAGACTAATGGTAAGTTCCTGCCAGCGCAACGCACAGCCAGCCAGGCAGAGCGCGCAGCACCCGGGCAGTCAGGCGACAGAATCCTCGCCATCGCAACGAAAAGGCAATACCTCGGCCATCGCCAGCAAAGCACCAGGCGAGTTCAGATAAGAACCAGCAGGGGGAGGAAAAGCACGCACCAGCACAGGGGCACATTCAGGACTATCCCCCACGTGGCGAGTGCCCGCTCAGCCTCGCTGTCAGCGTGCCGGCGCGCCCGTATTCCCATGATCAAGCCCGCAAGTTGGACGAGGCCCACCGGGACGGACATGTAGAAGCAGACGGCCACGACGATCAGCGTGGGCAAGAACGGATCCCCCGGCGCCATCGCGAGGTCGTGAAGCATCGCGAACAGGCCAACAATCAGCGCCCCGACCATCGCCAGTATGCCCGCGATGCCCGCACCCACCGACTTCGCGGCCACACTGCTCAAGAGACGCTCGAACAGGGAGGCACACACAGCCAGGACCGCAACGCCGCACACAACGAGGAGGGGGACGAGACCTCCCGGATCGCCGACAATGCCCACCGCAGGAATGACGCAGGCACAGGCAAGGAAGAAGGCATTCGCCCCCACTCCGAGCGCGCAGCGCCCGAGCTCCCTGCGCCCCTCGGCTCGCGCTCGTCCCACTAACCCAGCGATAACACCGGCGAGATGAACGATCCCTGAGGCGCCGGCGATGGGCAGGAGGGAACGGATAAACTCGCCGTCGCTCATCACCGCTGAGTCCCCGGGGATGACGAGGTTCGCGCTGGCGCTCATCTCGTCAACAACCGAGGCCGATCGGACGATAAAGCCACCGATCATGACCGCGAGTCCCCCGAATACGCAGAACAGGGACAGCTTGTACATCCATCGCGACGCGCATTCGCGAGGCTCAGCTGCAGGGACGCTGCAGTCGTTCATGGCACTGTCCTCCCAGTGATTGCAGCGGCGGCCTCGTCAGGCACAAGCACGCGCCATCATTTGGTGCGCTAACGGCCTACGAGAAAATCTGCCCCACAGCCATGGCGACGAACGCGATAATGACAAAAACGAACAAGATGAGGTACGGGCTCGCATTGAGGATAATTCCCAGCCTGTTGAGCTTCCATTTCGCCGGCTTCTCCCTCGCTCTTGAGGAAGCGACGATGAAACCGATGAGGTTGAACGGACCGCCGAGGCCCACCACAAAAAGAGGATAGAAGCCGAAAATATCATTCTCGCTCGCGGACGCGTCCGGTGAGTGCATCTCTACCCACGCGGACAGCACTAACAGCGCGATGAACGCCCATACACCAATTCCAAAGACGAGGGAGACGCAGTTAACCCGCACTTTCACAGGCCCCTGGGGCACGGGCGCATAGCCCGGCGCAAATCCCTGGGGCGCCGTCGAATACCCCTGCGGCGCCGTCGAATACCCCTGCGGCACCGGTTGCGCGGGAGCTGCCGGCCGCGCGGGCACTCCCGCCTGGGGAACCCCCTGATATGCCGGCTGCGCGGGCACTCCCGGAGCCCACTGCGGCACAGGCTGCACAGGTTGCGCGGACACTCCGGGAACTGCGGGCTGCCCTGCGGTGGCGCTCTGCTGCGCTCTCCCCTGGTAGGGTGTGGCCCCCTGCGGGCTTTGTGTTCCCGGATAGCCATTCAGCTGCCGGTTGTTGTTCGGTACGCTCATTCGCCGCTCCTCTGATCGTTACTCACGTCGTTACTTACGCGCGCTCATCGGCTAGAGGATAAACATGCTGGCAAAGAGCGCCACGTAGGGGGCTGCATTGAGGATGATACCCAGCCATCCGACGACTGTCTTTGCTTTCGGAGTGAATGCAACGCCAAGAACTCCGGTGACGAATCCGACCATATTCACGGGGCCCATGACCACAAGCGCGAAGAGCGGGAAAAACCCGATGATGTCCGCTCCGCTCGGGTCTGAATTCGGTGTGAGATCGTTGATCATATACCACATAGCAAACGCTGTTGCGCCGACGATGACCAGTCCGAGGACCCCACAGATCAGGGATACCCGGCTCGCTATTTTTCCGCCTTGTTTCTTGGGGGAACCGGCGGGCTGAGGAGGCATCTGCTGCATACCCGGGTAGGCGGGTCCTCTCGTCGGAATCCCCGCCTGCGGCGCTACGCCCGGCTGCACTACGCCTGCCTGAGGCGGTCTGCCTCCATATTGCGCGTATTCGGGCATGCTCACGATGTCCTCCGTCCAACGGGTATTTCAAGAATTGAGATTAACGGTAAGTTCCTACCCACGCAACGGAGCGCTACACCAGGAGAGCGCGCAGCACCTGAGCGACCCCGGCCTCGTTATTGGAAGGCGCGACGAAGCGCGCGGCCTCGACGACGTCCTGGGAGGCGTTGGCCATCGCGAAGGACAGGTCCCCCTCGCTCATCATGGACAGGTCGTTACCGGCGTCGCCGAAGACGGCGGTCTGGGAACGATCCACCCCGAGGAAGCGCTGCAGGTCGCGCACGGCGCTCCCCTTGTCGACGCCTCGGATCTGCAGGTCCGCCCAGTTCGCACCCGAAATCGCGTACTGGTGCGTGTCGGCGAAGTTCGCCAGGGTGGCCTCCGCGAGCGCCTGGACCGGCCCAATGACGTAGACGGCGAGCTTGACGATCGCGTCATCGATCTGCCCGGCCTCGATGGCGTCAATGATGGCGATCTGGTCGTCGATGCGCTTCGTGCGGTGGTAGTAGGGCATGACGCCGTCGACGAAGCGGTCGTCGGTGCGCTCGACGTAGGCGAATTGCTTGCCGCACATGACCAGGCCGCCGTCGATCCCATCCGGGCCCGAGGTGGCCTCGCGCACGAGGCGGACGACCTCGCGCATGGTGGGGGCGTCGAGGGGGCTGGAGGAGACCTCGACGCCGTCGCGCATGACGATGCCTCCGTTCTCGCCGATGACGGTCATGCCGGGGCGCCCGGGGAACATGTCGATGAGGGTCCACACCTGGCGGCCGGACGCGGGCGCGAAGGTGACGCCGCGCGCGTCCATCTGGTCGAGCAGCTCGTCCATGCCGGGCGGGAAGTTCTTGTCGTCGTCCAGGAGGGTGCCGTCCATGTCGACGGCTGCCAGGCGCAGGTCGGCACCCGCGTAACGCGCGGGGTCAGTGGGGGTGGGGGTCGTCATGGATCCATTGTGCCCGACTGGGGACCCGGGTGCTCACGACCTGGGACGAGGCCGGGGCAACCTCACGCTGCCTCACACGGCATGTGCTGCGGAAGCAAGAGAGGCGACTAGAACCACCAGAAGACAACGGCCACGATGAGCAGCGCGGCGGCCACGAAGGCGCTGAAGCGCGGGAGGCGAGGTGCCCCCACGGGCAGCGAGTATTGGGCGGGCGTGTGCAGCGCGAAAATTTCCTCATCGAGCGCGGCGCGCGTCTGCGGGCGCACGGTCGGCGGGTACGAGGGTGGCGCGGGGCGGCGACGCCGAGCGGATGGCCTGGTGACCTGGGATCCTCGCGCAGCACCGCCGACTCCCCCAGCATGCGAGTACTGGGAAGACGAGTGATACACGGTCTCTCCGTTGAATTCATGCGGTTGAACGGCGTCATTCTAGCACTTATGAGGCGTGCGTCACACACCTTTGTGTTCGAGATTGTCCGTGTGAATACGGATCGGCCCCGGCCTCGTCAATAGGGGGACGAGGCCGGGGCCCGGACGTGCGCAGATGCCGGCGAGCTACTCGCGCCCCTCGCGCACGCCCGCGAGGATCCGACGACGCAGGGGCACGGTCGCCTCGGAGGCTACGACGATGAGGACCACGCCGACGATCGCTGAGGCGAGCGCGATGAGGAATCCCTTTCCGGCACCCGCCGCAAGCATCGGTGACATGAACACCATGCCGAGCAGCATCGAGCCGACGATCATGACGAACGCGGGGATCGCGACCTCGAGGCGGCGGCTGCGATCCATGAAGCCACGCGGGGACCCCATGTAGGACAGGGCGCGCACCTGGTCGGCGGAGTCGAGGACGCGGATCGACTGATTGACCGCGGTCGACACGGCCCCGAGGGCGAGGGTAATCGCGAAGGTCAGCAGCATGCCCCTGTTGATGTCGCCAACGACGATGAGCGCGACCTCGTCGGCCCGATCCCCGCTCATGGAGATCGCGTCACTTGCCGGATACATGATGCCCACGAGGAACCCGACGAGGGCCACCGCCCCGAAGGAGCGCCACACGGCGCGCGGATCGTCGGCCATGCGGCGCCCGGCCACCATCATCTGGGGGCTGCGCGAAGCCCGGGCCATGATGCGCCCCATGAGGCTGATCGACCAGACGCCCACCAGGTTGACGATCAGGAAGATCGCACCCATGAAGCCCATGAACACGGCCATGCCGATAGCAGTCCCCAGGTTCATCGCGAGGGTGCCGACGGTCAGCCACACGACGAGGAGGACCAGGCCGAGGACGGGGCCGACCGCGCTCACGCGGCCCGCCTGGCTGCGGCGCGCGACGCCCAGGGGCGTGATCGCGACCTTGCGCATGGCCAGCCACGAGGACAGGGCGGCCAGGAGAATCATGGCAAGCCCCTCGACAAGGAGAGCCACGACCCCCACCCACATCTCGGACACTCCCATCGGGCGGCCCTGGAAGGACAGCGCACCCCACGCGGGCAGCGTCACGGCGTACAGGATCGAGCCGACGACGACGCCGACAACCGCAAACACGCAGGTTTCGAGGATGCAGGCGAGCTTCGTCTTGCCCGGCGCGAGGCCGACGAGGCGCAGGACCGCGAGGTCACGCTCGCGCCGACTCATGCCCAGGCGCGCGGCCGCCGCACCCATCGAAATAATGGGAACGACGAGCAGGGTCGCCGCGAAGTACGCGAGCATCACGTAGAAGGAGGCCATCCCGTCGAGGCTCGACGGATCGTCAGCCGTGGCCGACGTCGCTGCCACGGCCGCCCGCGCCCCAAATGCCATGACGCCACCTGTGACCGCGAGCAGGAACGCGTGCGGGAGCGCAAAGGCCGCGACCGTGAGGACGGACGTCGCCCGGTCGCGCGACCGCAGGAGCGCCCCGGCGGCGGTGCGTACCGCGCTCATCGGGCCACCCCCTGGCCTTGCGCGCCACTGCCTCGTCCCTGAAGGGAGATGCGACCGTCGCGCACGTGGATCGTGTGCGGCAGGCGCGCGGCGACCGCGGGGTCGTGGGTGACGAGGACCAGGGAGGCGCCCGTGGTGGCGCAGGCGCTGGTCAGGAGGGACATGACCTCGCCGCCGGTCGCCTGGTCGAGGGCTCCCGTGGGTTCGTCGGCGAAAATCACCGAGGGGTTGGTGGCGAGCGCACGACCGATGGCGACGCGCTGGGCCTGGCCGCCCGAGAGCTGGCCGGGGCGATAGGGGCCGGCACCGTCGAGGCCGAGGTTCGCGAGGATCTCACGAGCGCGGCCCAGGGCCTGCGACTTGGGCGTACCCGCGAGCATGAGGGGCATCGCGATGTTTTCTTCCGTGGGCAGCTCGGGCAGGAGCTGGCCGTCCTGGAACACGAAGCCGAAGCGACGCAGGCGCAGGTCGGACAGCACACGCTCCGACATGGTCGTCATCTCCTCGCCGTCGAGCGTGATCGACCCAGAGCTGGGTCGCAGCACGCCGGCCAGGCAGTGCAGGAGCGTCGTCTTACCGGAGCCCGAGGGGCCCATGATCGCCACCTGCGTGCCCTGCGGGAGCGTCAGGTCGACGCCCGCCAGCGCGTGGACGTGCGTGTTCCCACGCATGTATGTCTTCGTCAGTGCTCGGGTCACCAGGCCCGCATTGTTCTCTGTCATGCCTCCACGCTATTCCCGAGGCCCATCTCACTTCCATGAGGGGCTGCCCTGGTTGCCCCCTGAGTATCCCCCGACACCCCAATGAAAATGGCGGGCATCACCGCTCCACGCAGCACTCTGTCAGCCCTCGCGCCAGCATACGGGACTGTGTTCCCACACCTCAGGCCACCTGGTCAGATGACAGATAGGATCGGTCGTATCCGTTCTGACTGTCGGAACGGCACTACTCCAAGGAGAACACCATGGGTCTGGAAGATCTGAAGAAGCAGGCTGAAGAAGGCCTCGAGAAGGTCGCCGACGCGGCCAAGGAAAAGGCAGAGGAAGCCAAGGACAAGCTCACCGAGCTGGCTGGCGAGGCCAAGGACAAGGCCAAGGAAGCCGCCCACGCAGCCCAGGACAAGGCCGACGAGGCCAAGGAAGCCGTCCAGGACAAGGCTGAGGAAGCCAAGGACAAGGCGACCGAGCTGGCCGACGAGGCCAAGGACAAGCTCGGCAAGTGATCTGACGAAAGGGGCTGGGCCGCAGGGCCCGGTCCCTTTTGCATACCCGCGGGCAGTTCCTCGAGGGGCCCTCACGTAGTACTCACACGCCCTCGCGGGGACGCGCAGGCACCCAGTTGCTACTTTTGACGCATGAATCCCGCCCTGGATCCACTCGCCGCCCAGCTGCTGCTACGCGCCTACGCGCGGGCCACGAACATGCTCATCGCGGGGCGCTCCTTCGCGACGGATGACCCGACGCTCGCCGCCCTGCTGCGTGCCTTCGGTGCCCACGTGCGCCCGATGTTGGACGCCGAGGGGACCCCGGCCTCGCCCCCGGTCGTCTTCTCGCTCGAGGAGGACGCGGCCCCCACGCCCGGAGCGATCACGGTCCTGGCGCCCGGAGGCGTCTTCCGCGCCGTCATCGCCCCCGACGGGCGCACCATCACGGGCCCCGGCGACGAGGGACGCATCGAGTGGGCGCGCGCCCACATGCCCGTCACCGAGGCGGCGGCACGCGCCCTGGCACCCCTGGTTGCGGGCCGGAGCGTGGGGCTTTCCCTCGTCCTGGAGCCGAAGACCGCGGCGCTGGCGCTCATGCTCGCCGAGGCCGGGGCAAACGTGCGCGTCTTCGGCTGGGCCTCCGAAACCCGCGAGGATGTCGCGGCCCGCCTGCGCGAGGCCGGTATCCCCGTCTTCGCGGACTCGGCAGCCTCCCGCGAGCGCGAGTGGGAGCTCGCGCGCGAGTTCCTGTCCCAGCGCAGCGAATTTCTCCTCGATGATGGCTCTCACCTGATCCGTCTGGCATACGATACGGATGCCTGCCCGGGTGTCCTGGACGCGCTGGTTGGCGCGGCGGAGGAGACTACCTCGGGGCTGCGCCCGCTGCGTTCCTTCGATCTGCGCATTCCGGTCATGGCCTCGAACGACGCGCGGTCGAAGACCCTGTTCGACAATGCGTACGGGACGGGCCAGTCGTGCTGGACGACGATCCTCGACCTCATCGACCCGCGCGGCGTGGGCGCGCCGGTGGCGGGCATGAGCGTCGTCGTCATCGGCTACGGCGACGTGGGTCGCGGCTGCGCGCGTTTCGGCGCGGCGCTCGGTGCCCGCGTGACCGTCGTGGAGCTAGATCCCGTGCGTGCCCTGCAGGCGTCGATGGACGGGTTCGCGGTGGCCTCGCTTGAGGAGGCAGCCGCGAGCGCCGGCATGCTGATTTCCGCGACGGGCGAGCGCTCGACGATCCCGCTGAGCGCGCTGGAGGCGGCCCCGGGCGGCGCGATCGTCACGGTCGCCGGCGGGGTCGACGGGGAGGTGTCCATCGACGAGGCCGTGGCCGCGTCCTGGGTCATCGCCGAGTCGGGCGATCCGCACGTGCAGACCCTCACCAGCCCCTCCGGCAAGACACTGCGCGTCCTTGAGCACGGTGAGGGGATCAACTACACGGCGGGCGAGGGGAATCCCATCGAGATCATGGACATGAGCTTCGGCGTGCAGCTGGCGTCCCTGCGAGAGCTCCTGACCCGCGAAGGCGAGCTGGCCCCCGGCCTGCACGACCTGCCGCGCGAGGCCGACGACGCGGTGGCAGCAGCTGCGCTCGGCGCCCTCTCCCTGCCATAGTCACAGCTCACGCCCACCGCTGGGGCGGGTGCGCCCACCCCACTTCTACACTGTTAGTCAGCGTCCCCCACTGAAAGGTCCCCCATGAGCGACGTGGTCGTCTGGTCCGCCGGCATGGTCATCCCGATCACCGCCCCCTCGATCCTCGACGGCGCTGTTGCCGTGCGCGACGGGCGCATCGAGCACGTGGGCGCGCGCGACTGGGTTATCAACACGCTCAGGCAGCGCGGCCTTTCCTTCATGGAACGCCACTTTGACGGCGTGCTGCTCCCCGGCCTCGTCAATGCGCATACGCACCTGCAGTACACGGGCATGGCCTCCGTGGGAGCCGGACAATACCGCGGTTTCGACAGCTGGGCGCGCGCCTTCGACGAGGTCTACGACGCGGGCGGCCTGGACTGGGGAGGCGACGCGGCAGCGGGCGCGCGCCTGCTCCTGGAAAGCGGCACGACCGCCGCCGGGGACGTGGTGACGGACGCCGCTGCGGCCTCGGCGCTGCACGACGCGGGCCTGCACGGGGTCGCCTACTGGGAGGTCATGAGCTGGTCGAACGAGGAGTGGCGGGCCCGAGGCGAACGCGAGGTCTCCGAGTCTCTGGACGCGATGCCGACCCCTCCGGCCGTGGGTATCTCCCCGCACGCCCCCTACTCCCTGGACGCCGAGCCGCTGCTGGACCTGCCCGACATGGCGCGGCGCCGCGGCATGCGCATCCACATTCACCTGGGCGAATCCCACTCCGAGGCCGAATGGTCCGAGACGCGCACGACCGACCTCGCGGACCTGTGGAAGAGCGAGCATTCCTCGTCGTTCACGGCGATGCGTTCGCGCGGGGGTGGCTTCTCCTCGACGCAGTTCGTCGATCAGCTGGGTGTCCTCGGGCCCGACTGCCACGTCGCGCACGGCGTGTACATGCGCGCCGACGACCGCAGGCGGCTGCGCGCCCGCCAGACGGCGGTTGCGCTGTGCCCGCGCTCGAATCGCGTGATCGGCCTGGACGCGCCTCCCGTCGCCGCCTACCTCACCGAGGGCAACATGATCGCCGTGGGCACGGATTCTCTGTCCTCCTCCCCCTCCCTCGACCTGCTCGAGGACGTCGCCCTCCTCTTCGATCTGGCGCGCGCACAGGGGTATGAGGACCAGGACCTGGCGCGCCGCCTCCTGCAGGCCGCAACCCTGGGCGGTGCCACCGCGA
>ERZ773074.472-NODE-472-length-17104-cov-3.623908_pt1 | contig 17104 bp, 28 predicted proteins | sample MGYA00580615_ERZ773074 | MGnify/ENA primary metagenome ERZ773074 (study PRJEB29015, sample SAMEA2738126) | human oral metagenome | biome: human oral; feature: human-associated habitat; material: saliva | place: China | collected 2160 ...
CATTCGTGCGGAGTTGAAAGATAATCCAATGATTACCTTTAGCCGTAGACAACTTGAGGTAAATGGCTTCGGTTGGGTATTCAATTGCGAAGGCGTAGAAGTTAAAGAGGTAAAAAATGAATAAACGACAACGAAAAAAACAAGCATTAAAAAAACTTAGTAAAAAAGAAAGATATAACCGAACACATTGTCCAGTTTGTAAAGATAAAATCGGTGTGTTTGACAAGTATTTCAACACTTATGGTTTTTGCTCTGAATATTGTGGTTATGAATATTACGGGATTTCTAGGCTTTAGAGCCAAAAATAAAATCAAAAAGGATAGAAAATATGAGTGAAATTAAAAAGAAAACTAAGAAAAAAGAAATCATGGAAGAAGTTACCTTTATTGATCTTGATAAGGTTTATAGCTTGTTACTAGATCCAGAAGTGCCAGCTTACTTTATCGAACACAAGGCAGGTATTTCTCGTTCTGTTATTTCTAAACTCCGCCAAGGAAATCGAAAAGTCGAAAATCTTCGATTAGATAGCGTAATCAAGGTCCAAAAATGGCTTAATGACAGCGACTTTTACAAGGATAAATAGAAAGAAAGGTAATTGAAGATGGTAAAAAGCAAGGGGATTGTTTTTCATATTAACAAGAAAGTGTTTGATTACGACAAGTTCGCTGAATATTTAAATGATAAAAGCGAGAAGATCGCAGAAGTGTTAAATAACGACGAAAAAAACTTACCGTTTCATTTTACAAAGGTGTTTTCTGAAGTTTACCAGCTGGACAAAGATGATGACAACAAGCACGTTTACCTTGTCAAAAAACGTGTATCCAGTTTAGTTCCTAGTATCGAGGATACTGTTGCAGAGCTATACAACAAAGAGTTGCGATTTGATGAAAAAGATATCCTAGAAGGGACTGGTTGTATTTCCCTTTGGGACTTAGCCAAGGATGGCATTCTGGATTTACTACAATTTTCTTACATCGTGGAATGCAAGGAAGATAATAATGGCAACCAAGAGCCGATTACTTCATTTACCAATATCAAGGCAGCGCGTGCAGATATGCTAGCACGAGAAGTGAAAGATGATGCGGTTTTTGAAACTATTTTGGCGCGTGGCGTGAAGTGAGGAGAATAGACATGGAAAAAGATTATACTGTAAAACTTTATCACTTTGGTGAGGGTCCAAATAAGACTTTTACAATTACTCAATTGTCAGAATTTGCTAGAATGGTGACAGGGACTCCATTTACAGATGGGAAAGCTGCAATTGAGGTAGCTGCAAATTATTTCAACATTCCTACTTATCAGGTTCTAGAAGAAAATCTCCAGCTTGACATTAATGACTTTGTTGGAAATATTAGACCAGATAATCATTTTGCTACAAAACTAGATTTAAACATTTTCAAAAATAGCGTAGATCAACATTCATATTTCGTTAAAAGTTTTTCTAATTTTTCTAATGATGAAAAAACAATTATATGCAAATTCATTAAGAAAGCAATTAACTTGTACGAATACGATGATTACGTAGACGATTTATTTATTTTCTTAAGACCTAAGATCAAAGTTGTAATTTCAACTTTTGTGCGTAAATTGTTTCAAACTGATGATCCAAGAAATATTCAAAATCAACTTTTACAAATGGAAAAATTCAATTCTATCGAATTAGAAGAGTTGAAAGATATTTTGATCGATGTTATTAATGAAGTTAGCATCAAAGAATTGGCGACAGATAATGATAAAATTAACTCAAAACTTGCGGACGATTTCCAACATCAAATTGTCATTGCAAACACGAAGAAAGTCTAATAAATCTAACAAAGAAAGGACATTGATTATATGTCCTCTGTAGCAAGCACAATGGCTATTCTAACCGCAATTGGATTTGGTAAAAATAAGAGTAAATCTAAAAGCAAGCAACTAATACCCTCACAAAAAGAAACAGGCCCTAGCCTCGAATTTCAGTTGGAAGCGGATGAATTTGTTAAAAATATCAAAGTTGAGCATCGTTTTCCAAAGCGAAAAAACAAGACTATTGAAACAAAGACTACAGAACGCATCTGACTATGCAGGATACAGCATCTATGAACTAGATTAGAAAGGAATCAATCATGCAATTAACATCATTCGCACAAGGAATCGCAATTCTCATCATTCTTATCTTTCTTATGATAGCAAAATACACTCGTAAGAAATATCATTCTCTTGCAGAACGAACTTCGAAGAATAGTGATGTTTATGTGTACCAATTTTTATTTTACTATTCAGTGTCTATCTTACTTTCATCTCTTGCTGGCATCACAGCATCTGTATTTATGATCATGCAAATTTATCATGTTCTAAACTAGAAAGGTAAAATATGTCAAATAAACAATTTTCACAAAAAGAACAAGAAGTGCTATCAACGTACTTTCTTAACAAAATGTCAAATCATCTAAAGCCTATTCCTCTACACACAGGAAAGTTCTTTGATGGAGAACTTGAAATTGATGTTGCTCTACCATTTCGGAGGATATTCGATTTTGAATTTGAATATAGTGAAGCTACTGGTGATATCTATCTTGCTAAGAATGATGTTTTTTCTATGAAAAAGACAATTCATTTAGCAAAAGAACTTATTGATAATTTCACTACAGTTGTCAAGGTCAACGGAAAATATCTTAAAGATATTATAAAAGAAACTGGTTATACGTTGAAGTCTATTAACAATCCTTTCGTTTATATGGAATCTCTTCAAGATTTCGGTAGACGATTCCTTACTACCTGTGATTACCTGAGTTACAAACGCAATTCAGAACAATATAAAGAGTTTCGATTTAGGCAAGAAGGAAGTTATTTCTGTGATTGCAAAAAGAATATGACAAAATCTTTAGCCCTTGTTACTGGAGAAGTCGAACTTACTAAGTGGGAATTTCAAGAAGAACCTATGTTCTTCTTAAAATTATTCTCTAGTAAACCAAAGACAGCATACTCTTATGAGTTTTTTGCAGATAAGTTAGCTGGTGAAATTGACCCTAAATGGTATGATTGGGTTGATGAGCTTGAGCAACTGGTTATTCCAGCTATCCTTGAAGTGCTAAATCAAGCCCTCGTTGATACTTATACTTACGATTCTCCAATTTCTATCGAAGAATTAAAAAATTTAGTAGCAAAAAATAGAATGAAAGAAGACAATAGACTTCCATTTTAGAATACAAGGCGCTTTTTTAGCGCTTTTTTTATTTTTTAAAAATCGTTGACAAATGTATACTTTTTAAATTGACATTTGTATACTTTTATGATATTATATAATCATAAATAAAAATAGAGGAGAGAGACATGTTGAGTGAGTTTCTACTATCTAAACCTAATCTTTTAGAAGAGCTTTTTCGCATAGTAGTCTGGGGTATATTCTTATTAGGAACACTATCATCTGCGTTTTATATGATTGTTCAAGCCTTTAAGGGGGAGGGATTTTATTATAGAAATATATTTGAACGCTTTTTCTTGTTGATTGCGGTTACTTTTGTTTGGTTTTTGCTGATTGGTTTTGTAGGCTTTGGCTTCTATAATGTAACGAAAACTTTCGTTGCATATCAGTATGTGGACAATTCTAAAGATGCTGTAGCAGTTGAAAAATATTACAATATAAAACCAAAATATGGTAGGCTTGAATTTACTTTGAAAGATCCGTCCTCTTATTCAGATGTCTTCAAGGATAAGATTGCTGTCCCGATTCTGCATGAAGACTCAAAGGAATATCAAGTAGAATACAACGAACACATTTACAAAATTGAAAAGTAAAAATGATTGAGAAAGGTTAAAAATAACTATGAATACAGAATTAATTGAGGAAGTTTGGGTGAAAGGCTATCTAGATAAAGATGGTAGTGTCATCATTTCGTTAGGGGAAGACGGTTATCATCGGATCTTGCCTGATTACATAGATGAAGGCATTGTAAAAATCAGAGATATGAAAGGAAGAACAAATTACTAATATTTGTTAATATTTAGGTGAAAAAATGACTATATCTAAAACATCAAAAATTGAAGAAAACACAAGCATTTACATTGTTAATGGCAATTGGTTTGCTTATGTTGTCAGAGATTGCGTTACAGACGATTTAATTCTTTTTATTCCAATGCCTAGTAAAAGAAGTAGGATTAAAACTTTCGACCAAAGTTCTACTTATGAAGAGGTTTTTCCTGATAATAATATTCGCATTAGTAATACAGAACAAAAAATGTTTAGTAATCTTCCTTTCGAAGTTGGGGTTTATGCTGCTGACGAAGAGTCTATCTATGAGATTGTTGGTTCTAGCAATAGCAAATCTCTTGTCACAACTAGCTCTATTGAGTTGGGGAAGATAAAAGTGAGAGTGAAAGATTTAGCAACAGATGAAATTTCTGTCAAAAGCGTCTCAGAGCTGTGTATCCACGGATTCAACGATGAGTTCAATGATAATCTTATCAAATTAACAAAAAGCTCTAATCCAGCTGTAAAGGCATATTTGAAAGCGGCTTATCTATATTCCAAGGATTTCAAAGATATGATCAACCACGCTGAAGGTATGTTAGCTTTAGACGATGATAGTAATTTTTTAGCTTTACTTAAAGATATTTGTGGAGGTTGCTCATCAAATAGGTTGAATACACGAGGTGAATATTTTGTTAATGGTGACGACATTCAGTTTTATACTTCTATTGAAGATGATAAAGTTGTTACTTGTAAAGTCAAACACAATGTAGACGAACGTAAAATGATTTTACTTAACCGTGATGAAAGAACGGTTCAAGAATATCGTAAATTGATTAAGCCGATCTTAGACAAATACAAAACAAGTTTAGCGGAGGCAATCCAAATTTTACATGAACCAAACGGAACTATTCGAACTAGATATTCATATCCATATCGTGAACCAGATTCTGTAGAATTAGAAAAATGTGAGATTTTTAAAAAGTAACCTGATGGCAAATGGCCTTAGAACAAAAATAAATAAAATAAAGAAAGAAGAAATAAAAAATGAAAAAAATTGAACAATACTTAGTGGGAGAACATACCTTTTCAGATAAACAATTTGCTAGTAAGGTAGAGCCACTTATCGAAGCTTACCCTGAACTTGAATTTGTCAGTGACGATAACGAACTCCATTTACCTATTGAGACCTGGCGTGGGGAAGCAAAGATCTTTATTTCGAATGATGTTTTGGAACTTCAACTGATTACTCATGATCCATGGATGGACAGTAGTCAGGTTTTTGAATTCGACAGCAAAGGTATTTTATGGGAGATTTCCCGTGGTGTACAATATTTCGTTTTGAAACAGCCTTCAGGTGATTTAAAGGATGATTTTGATGCCTTGTACGATTTTTGTAAAGGTTGGAAATAAAAAGGTGAATTATGGAAACAATTGATAAATACTTAGTAGAAGGTTTTCTGTTTACAGATGGAGAGCTTGCTGCTAAAGTAAAACCTATCTTGGAGGCTTACTCTGAGTTAGATTTTATTTCTAAGTGCGATAAGTTGATTTTACCAGTCAAAACCTGGCGTGGAGAGGCTAAAATTGTAGTTTCTAATAAAGGTGTTGAACTTCAGTTGCAATCTTTTCCTTATAACAAAAGCACTAAGGAAATCCTAGAATTAGCTGGGAAGAAAGTTTTGACAAACATAGAAGATGAGCTGGAGGAAAAAGGGGTTTCATGGGAGCTATTCCGTGGCGTGCAATACTTCACTCCAAAACACAGCTCAGGTAGCCTCAAAAGCGACTTCACTCTTTTGTACAAATTTAGTGAGGAATGGAAGTAAAAAATATGATTCAATTTATTTTAGATAATAGTACGGTATTAACTTATATTGCGATGGGTCTTTTCTTTATATCTTTTCTGGGAATATTTTATCAAGCAGATCACTGTAATGATCCATTGCCCCCAGCAGTAACATGTGTCGTGTCGCTTGTTGTTTTTGGTTTATTGGTTTTCTACACTAGTTCTAGCCTCCCTGTTTCGAGTGGACCATGGAAACAAATTTACCGAAACGATGTGGATGCGACTATTGAACTTACCTATAATGCTGGAGATAAGAAACAAACAATTGTTGGAGGCAAATCTCCAGTTGAACTTAGAATGTTGCAGAGAGCTTCCGAGTTGAATGGTTTTCTAGAAATTGAGCTGAAAGCAAAAAGTGGCGACAATACACTTGTCAAGCGAGTGGGCATCACACAAGACAATATTGAAGCTAAAAATGTTGATCCAAGTAATGCTAAGATTGCTAAAATTGAGTACCGCCCTATCAAAGGTGTCGCGCCAAAACTTTTTGGCAAGCAAGGCAAACCACGCGCCTCAGATGAAGAAGGTGAAATTCGGATTACGTTTGAGTCAAGCAAAGATAAAAAACTTGAGAAATTATTTGAGGAATAGGAGAGAATAATGCTAAAGATGTTTTTAGATTGGCCAGCTTTAACAATACTCTATGCGTTTTGTATTGTTCTTGTTTTGATTTATATTATGTGCCATTTACCTGATAAATGGACAGATAAAAAAATATTTATGAGCCCTTTTATTTTTTTATGTGTTTCCATTATGGTTGTTGGTGTCGTTTCCCCTATATTAATCTATTTTTCTGTAAAAGAACCAATTTCAAATAAAGCGTGGAAACAAGTGTACACCAATAATGAAAATGCTTCTGTTGAAATTAGTTTTGAAGAAGGATGTTATCAAAAAAAATATTCCATCAAAGCTGGTGAAAATTCAAGTGACAATATTCGAAAGTTATATAATAAGCTCAATAGCGATTCAGTAGTTTATGATGTAAAAATAACTGTCTCTCAAGGGAAGAACAAGCTTACAAAAGTGGTGGCGATAACCAAAGATAATTTTGTAAGGAATAAAGTTGATTTGAACAATTCACAAGTTGCCAAGGTTGAGTACCGCCCAATTGAGGGATTTGCACGTAAAATGTTTGGTGAGAGTGGTACACCTGAAGAAAGTGACGAAACTGGTGAAATTAAGATTACACTAGGTTCAAGTGAAAATCAAAACTTAAAGAAGATTTTTGAAGATTAAAGGAGAAAAAATGACAGAAAAAATCTATCAACGCCCGCCTGCAAAAGAAGAAATCAAAGAATTCTTGAAAAAAGTCAAGTTTGCAATATTCTTTCTATTGATTACTCTAACAGCTCTTGTCTTATTTATTGGAGCCTTCTATTTATTGCAATTCAAATCAACTCAAGATTTAGTTGAACACGCCATTCGAAACCTTAGTATTTTATCTACTCTAATTTTACTTATTTTACTTACGCTAGCTATGATGGTTTGTTCTTATGATGCGGAAATGTCTAGATATTTCATCTATAAGCGTTATCGCTTTGGACATTTTTCTAATATGATGACTTCTTATATTGCGACCTTTGTTTTGCAAGTAATTGCTATTGTTGTAGCTGTTTCATTCAAAGTTGTTATTCCGTTATTAGTTTTTGAATTTTTTGCCAGTATCTATTTATTTATCGAATTAAAAAAGTCAAAAAGTAGTAGGCCTCCGCTAGCACGTCCGCTAACAAGTGAGGAGAACGAATGCCGAAAAGAAGTCATTGATATTTTAATCGATATGACAGAAAATGCGCGTGATGTGGTTTCAAATATGAGCAAGGAGGAAGTTGCTGAAGCTATATCTAATATGCCAGAACGTGAGCGTAATGTGGTTGGGATCACAAGTAATGAATTTGCTTCATTAGCCACTTTTTTAGAAGAAAAGCCTGAAGAAAGTAAATGGCTGTTGACTAAATTTAAAGAACAAGATTATTCTGGAACATCTTTGTTACTTATGCTTTCAGGTGAAATTAATGTAGATAATTTAGATGCGAATCGATACAAAGCGAATTATAATCGCGCCTTCGAATTGTTTCGTAGTATTGTAAAGCTCAAGTCCCCTACACTAACTAATTATCAAATTCGAAAATATTTTTATAACTATTTTGAGTAATTAACGTAAAAAAGTATTAACAATAACTAAAAACGATTGTATGATGTAATCATATAAAAAGAAAAAAAGGAGGTAAACTTATGGCAAATAAAGATGGTTGGCATATGGTTTACGGAAAAAACGTTTATGTAGAAAATGGGAAAGTTATCTTAGGAACAACAAAAGGCGAAAATAATTCAGAAGTCACTTGCTATCCTTACGAGTACAATAAAAATCTTGACTGTTGGATTAATATCTCTAGGAAAGTAACTTTATCGGCTTATAGGGCTGGTTATAAAAGAGGAACTAAATGTATGAAGTAAGTGTACAATTATTTGCTAAGTTGAAATAGCAGAATTATTCTAAAGCAACGTTGTTACCAATTCGCAAAGAATTTTATGATTACTTTGAATAATCATAACTAAATAAAAGAAAGAAGGAAAATTATGTTAGAACAATTACTTACCACACTCGACCCACTTTATTCACCTTACTCAATTACCCTGATAGTGGCATTTCTAGGGGTCTTATTCTTTGCTTTGTCATGGACTAATGTGTTCATGAAAAGTGAAAAAGAAGTTTATAAAAAATCTGCTTATACTTTTATTACTTTAGGAATTATTGCATTTGGTTCGTTAGGAGTGTTTAGTTATAAACAGCTAACTTCAAGACAACAAAAAATCAATGAAATCAAAAATGGACGTATTGAAAATTATTATAATTTCAAGAAAAAAGGTCAAATCATTGAAATTACCGCAAAATCTTCAGAATTCCTGAAGAAAAATGCGACTGTCAAAATCATTGGCGAAGATAAGAATTCTTATCAGATCCAATACCAGGATACTTTTGATTACGTGCCGAAAAGTTCTGTAGAATAAATGAGGAATAAAAAATGATAACATTTTTAGATAAAATAATCGGTCCAGATTATAAAAAGAATTTTTATATTCTTTTTCAAGTGAAATGGATTCGCTTTTTTGGCTATCTTTTTGAAGCGGTGGTATTTTCTTCTATTGTGACTTTGATAGTCGGCTTAATTTGCATGCTTTTTACCAAGAATGATGGAATTATCAATACAATTGGAATAGTTGTCTTTGTTTCTTTGTTTCTAAGTAGCTATAAAAGTAGCAAGGAGCATTTTCTGATTTTCGAGAAGATGTTAAAGCCTTATGCTTTAAACAAAAAGGCTAATAATGAAAAAATAATCAGCAAATAAAGTCATGTTATAACTTACAAATTTTATTTTTTATGTTATAATTTTACAAAAGGTTAATCTATTAAGGAATTCCCTACAAGAAAATCCATGCTTATGGAAAGAAGACGGAAAGTTATCGACTAAAATACCGATTTGTACAAGCAAAATTAGGCGAGCACAAATGCTGAAATTTGGGGTCATAGCATAGACCAGATGATAAAAGTTGCTCATAATACATTGCATAGTATTTATCAAAGTTGCACATGTCCGACATGGGGGCGGACGGCTTATTGTCTGAATAGCCTTATTCCAGAGGTACAATATCCTACAAATTGAAATTGGAAGGGGTCAATATAGTTGGTAATCAAAGTTTATGCCTTTATAACGTCAGCAGCTCATGTTGACGTTTTTTTGATTTCTGAGAATTTTAGTGATATAATAATCGTGTGGGGATCATTTGGTATCCTCGTTAGATTACCGTTAAGTTGGAAGCGTAGGCAGGCTTGGTAATTAAGGATTCTTGATTAAGGTACGTTCGCTAGAAACGCAATGACAAATTCAATTTGTTCAACGCCTAGAAATCTATTTTAATCAACTCCAATCATGTTAAATAGATGATACGAGGTTTTGGAACCAGTCTATTTGTCATGGTACCAAAGGAAGCTATAAAAGAACTGTTGTTTTAAGCTAGTTTTGAAACCATTCTGTTTAACATGGTATCAAATGATTGTAAAAACTTTGCTTTTTGAAACCGAAGATTCTGGAAATCATTATTTAGTAAGTATTGCAGTAGATAATATTTTTTGATATAATACATTCGGGTTTAAAAATGAACCCGAATTAATAATTTACACTTCTTTTATAGATTCCTTAGAGAAGTAAACTCAAAGGCGTCATTGGACATCATACCAGTGGTCCATCTGCTTGGACAAACTAAAGTTGTATCCTCAAACGCATGAGGTATTCTGACAGTACGGAAGATTTGCGGATTGCTCTCGTCGGTTCCCTTACAAATAGCTAGTTTATAGCTATTTCGAAGTAGAAAAAACATAAAAACATACCGTTTTTAGCATCAGTTATTTGGTGCTTTTTTTATTTATTTTTAGTTTTTCATATCTTAAAAACATTGACAAACACCACTCATTTGTGATATACTATTATTATAAATAGCTTTTAAAAAGAGATTATATCATGATTTAGGAAGGATAACTTATATGAGTAAGATTTTAGTCGCTTCTGCTAAAGAGGCTTTTATTGCTGCTTATCATAATCGACCATTTGGAACGGAAGATTACATTATTATTTCTATTACTGATTACAAACGCAAAGAGGATTGTCCAGTTATATTTCAACCTGTAGGGCGATTAAAAGGGGTTTATCGAGTTCCCTTTATTGATATCCCAGAGGTGGACTTAGATCCTTCACAAACTGTTTTTGAGCAGACAGGCCTAGACCTCCCTGTATTTTCGCTCAAAGAAGCAGGGGTTATTCGAGAAATTGGGGAGCAAGCTAGAAATAACGGGTATAACATCCTGATCCATTGCGAGGCTGGAGTATCTCGGTCTCAGGCCATGGGCGCGTGCCTTGAACTCTATCTCAATCAAGACCCATCAATGGTTGAGATTCGAATCCATAGTGGAAACTTTCATTATTTCAAAACATTCTTCGAACAATTTGAAGATGAATGGAAAAAATTAAGCCAGTTGCAAGAGCCAATCCATCAAGAATGGAAAGAGGATTCGGAGGTTTTCTTGGGTTGGTCATACAAGATGGATGACTTTGAAAAACACTTGAAGAGACCTGGTGCAAAAGGCCCAGATTATCCTAGAGAACGTATGCTCACCCTAACAGACAGATATTTATTGGAGGAAGTTCTTGGAGGAGAACAAGAAAAATAAAAATTCACATAGGCAGTGATTGATATATCACGCGCCTTTTTATCCGCGCTTTTATTTGACTTTATTTCATTTTTCATGATATGCTTTTCTTACACAGAAAATGGAGGATTCTAATGGATACCGAATTACAAGATAAGGATTATGATATTCTTCGTGGAAGAGTAACATTCTCCGCAAAATCTAAAACCGCTTTAGCTACGTTATTATTCCTTTCTGCCTTCAAAGGCAATGAACATGTCTATCTTAAGATTGATACAGCAGCAGAATCCTTGTTAGACTCTCTAATAGCGAATTCTCCTTCATACGAGCAAGCCATCTTTGATGCTGATGTTTTAGAAAGGATCAAGCGAGCAGTAGAAGAACAGAGTGAAACGCAAGAGGACGGTAGTATCACTCACAGTTGTCCCTTCAATATTCAAATTTCAAAAGACCTAAAAGAAAAGCTCCCTTTAGATGACATCCTTGAGAAAACACGCTTAGCTTATCCAAACGAACGTGGTAGTATAGAAGATGTACTAATGGAGTTGCATAACCATTTTGACAGACGATTATTGTTTATTTTTATATCCGAGGCTTCACGTTTTGCAAGTAGTATTGTAGAGTTTAATTATGGAAATGAGTTATACAATGATGCAAAAATGCATCTGAAAAAAGTTTTGCCTGAGACTGTATTCACCTTGTTTGTAAATGAAAGAGCTGGTCTTTTACCTGCAATTTCAGTTTCTACTAAATTAGATAAAGATGGTGAAAATGAGATTACATTAACAACCTTTGATGATTAAAATCCGCTGTTGTTTTTGTGATTTTATGTTATAATAGATACATGGGGATCATTTGGTATCCTCATTAGATTACCGTTAAGCTGGAGCGTAGGCAGGCTTGGTAATTAAGGAAGCTTGATTAAAGTACATTCGTTAGAAACGCAATAGCAAATTCAATTTGAAATCTATTTTAATCAATTCCAATCATGTTAAATAGATGATACGAGGTTTTGGAACCATTCTGTTTAACATGGTGCCAAAGGAAGGTATTGCTATAAATAATATTTTTTGTTATAATATTTATAGAGTTCTAGAAGAACTCTAGTTTGTAAAGTTTTCATTATGCGCCTCCATTTATTTTTTTTGAAAAGGATTTTTCAGAATAAGTGGCCTACAAAACTTATTGTTTTGGACACCAGTTGAGCTGGTGTTTTTTATTTCTTTTTTAGCAATTGACATTTGCGCTGTTTTATGATATACTTTTATTGTAAATAATCAAAAAGGGGAAAAGTTATGAAAGAGACTACAAGCATGCGCATCCTTGTAAATGTCGGCTACGAGTATGCCTTTATTCCAACAGGCAAACTCAAAGGAATTGCTTTAAAGGAAGTTGGCGTGATCGTTGTTGATGGGGTAGAACGTTCGGTGTTTAAAGCAGAGACATTTGCTGAGTCGCAAAAATTGGATGTACTCTTTGACAGTGAGGACGTTAAAACCTTTAGAATTTAACAGCAATTGAGTGATAGAATGATGAAAGCATAAGAATATGAGTAAAGAAGAATTAAAAGAAATTTATGAAATTTTCAAACTAGTAGAACGGCATAAAATTAAACTGCCACTATTAGTTGTAGATGAACCCATTTTTGGTATTGTTACTTATCTAGATAAGACCTATACTTTCTATGTTATGCAAGATAGAACGCTGTTGAAGAACAAGCAACTGATAAATATCAAAGAACTTTTGATTGCTAAATCTGATATTGAAAATTTAGATAAAGTGATTGATGGCGAAATTTCAATTTATGATTTTCTCTCTGAATCTCATAAGTATAGAATCGGAAAAATTGCTAATAAAATATTTGCACCAACGGTAGTAAGAAATATGTCGGAAATTTCTCCTAAATTAGTTTCGGAAAATTTATATTTGTCTTTGAGTGAAGAGCGTAAGATGTACTATAAATCATGTATTCATAGCCGCTTTGAACGCCTTAAAGGGTATAATAATTTCAAACCCATGGTATAAAAAATTAATTGATCAAATCATTTAGTGGCTTGGTCTTTTTTTGTCCGAAAATTTTTTGGTTACTGTTTATATGACTTATCTTCCTAAAAAACAAGAAAACCGTTGACAAATGTATACTATTGTGATATACTTGTATTATAAATGATTTGAACGAGGTTACTAAAAATGACAAAAACTTATAAAGCATTATTATATTGGACTCCTTCTCTAAATCAAGAATCAACACCTTTTTTTACGGAAAGTGAGTTGATTTCAGAAGCAAGAGATCATTGCATGCAAACTGGCGAAGAAGATGAAAAAAACATTTGTTCGATTGACGATGCTATTCGTTATTTAGAAGGTCAAGGGTGGTTTCCTATTAAAGAAACTACGCAATATTTCACGGAAGAAGAAATTGAAAACACAAGTGTTACTAAGGAACATTCATCACTTGACGAAAGCGATAAGAAAATGATTGAATATTTACCTGAGCTGGTGCATGAATTGCAGAAACAAGGTTATGAATGGAAGCGTCCTGTTGAAGTAAAACCTGATATAGTGCGCGTGAGAGATGGTGAGTCTTTAGACTATGTTTACGATGTCTCTCGTACAGGAGATGCTTTTGAAGTTTCTCTTTATATCGAAGGCGAAACTGGTCAATTGACAGAGGTGCAACCAGTGATACGTGAAACGATTGAGCAGGTTGTTGATTACATTTTGGAGTAAGGCTATAAGGAAAAATAAAAAATCAAAAAAGAAAAATCAAACGAGATGTGAATATTGTGGTAAACCCACAACGGTTAAGTATAACGATGAATTTTGCTGTCACGCTTGTCACAATGAAATTGAAACGCAGAACGCGTATGAAATCTTAGCTTCAATAGGAGTTCCTTTCGGAATAGATGGCGATCCTGTTGGAATTTGGAGCGATGATTAAATGCACGCGCAATACAGGAATGAAAAAGATAGTTAATAGCGACTGAATTAAGGCTACTAGAATAATTAGAGAGACAATCAACATGACAGAATTTTTACATATAATTGCGTTTTCGCTCGCATTCCTCTTAGGGTGTTTTGTTTTAGCCATTGTTTTCATTAATCTAAAGTATAAACAAATAGATGAAGGAGTAATTATTAATAAACATGTAAACAAAGAGCATGAAGTGACTGAAGTTTACATTATTGGTGATATTCCCGTTAGTTCTAAAAAAATGATCCCAGCCAAATATTATTTTGATATTTGCGGTTATGACAAAAACAACAAGATGCGGACTATAACGATTAATGTTACTGAAGAAATATATAATCAATACATTATAGGGGATACTTGGAGCAGTGACGCAAATGATTAAATAATCGTCAATAAGCTTATCAATCAGAAAGGAAAAATATGGAAAACCATACAAATAAAACTTATCAAGAACGCATGAATCAAACCGCTACATCAAAATTTGGAGTGATCCAACCACATCTTAAGGAGGGAATTAAACTTCTTGACTTTGGTTCTGGCTATTCTCCTGAATTCATTGAGCAGGTGAAAGACGTTGGGACAGAATATGTTGCTTACGATGTGTCACCAACTGTCCAGGACAAATTGCAGGAAAATAATATTAAATTCCTAACAAAAGAACAGCTGCTACAAGTTGAAAATGAATTCGACATCATCTATTTATCAAGTGTTTTTCATGAATTAATGAGTTACCTTACTCGCCAAGAACGCACTGAAGTTTTTGCTATAATTGATAAAGCACTGAAGTCAGACGGTAAAATCATTATCCGTGACTGGGGGTATCCGACTAAGAATAAATATTTGTTGGAACTGGCATCAAGTGATGTAGAGGAAGAAGTTCATACTTGGGTTGCGCAGCTTATTACAAACTCCGTTATTCAACCACCTCGGTTGGTTTCAGATAATGATGATAAGCCTGTATCTCCTAACATCTATATCACAACAAATTCACATGATATTTATGAGATGATGTTCCATGTGGTTTGGGGCTTAGGTTCTATCGAACGAGAAGCAAAAGAAACTTATACAATTACCCCAGAACTTATTGAAAAATGGATTTGCCATCCACTAGAATACCATATTGAAGAAATTTCTGAAGAAATTGATGAAACTTATCTTCCTTATCTACAAAAATACTTTAAAATGGATGAAATTCCTTGGCCGACAAAGAACATCTATGTGTTGAAAAAAGGCTAGTAAAGAATAGAATATAAAAGGAGAAATAAAAATGTCTGGAAGAGCAATTAGCAAACTGGAATGTGAGAAGTTAAACCAAACAATTCTCAAAATGTGGGAAGAATTTAAATTTCCCGAAAAACTAACAATTGATGATAAGAACCGCCTAAAAAAATTCAAGGATAACGCCTATGCTTTATCTATGTGGATCAAAAATGATACTGTTTTTTATTTGCGTAACAAAAAGGTAGAAGAACAAGAATCTGAATTAGATGCCATTGTTTTTTGGCTGAAAAAGCAACTTGGTGCATCGCTCTATCAAAAAATCACCACAGAAGCCTTTAATTTAGATGTGATCAAGAAAGAATTAGAAATTGTTAGCGATTGGAAAGCAACACTGGATAAAGTTGTGGAGGGAGGTAGCGAGTTTCATAGCGTAGCAAATATTTGCCATTCTTTGGATTATGGTTTATCTAAAAATGATATAAAAGAACTAGCCATCATTCACAAAGAAGAAGCAGAAGGCAGCAAGCTACGGGATGTAATCGAAGTCCTTTTAGAAGAACTTAATTTTCATTCCGAATGCTCTGATTTCGCTTCTGGAAATTATGATGAATATTTGAAAGACTAGCCCACAAAAATAAACGTCAGTAAAGCACTGGCGTTTTTTATTATATTTTTATGTTTTTGCAAATAAAAAAAGAAGGAGCTTTACTCCTCTTTATTCAATAACATCTTTCTTTGATTTGTAGCCTTTATAATAACATTTGATATTACTTTCTAAGTTAGTAGCATTGATGAAACGGTATTGTTCCAAGTCTAATTTTTCGATTTTTTCAATAATTTTTTGCAGATGGTTTTCAATAATATCTACGAAATTCAACTTACTTGCTTTTACGTTAATAAGCAATTTTCCACTTTCTAGATTATGGTATTGATTATCTGCAGAGTGATTGGATAGTCTTACTTCATATTTTCCAAAGTCTTTATAAGCACTATCCTTCATAGATGACAATTCCCAACCCTCTAATCCCTCAAAGGTTTGTTCTAGGTCATCCATAGCTTGAGCGTATTTTCTGCGCTGGGTGTCGCTTCGGCTGTAACTCCGTTTTCGATAAGCATTATATCTGCTTTTTCCATAATTCATTTTTTCATTGCTCCTTTTATTTTATGTGTTCATTGTACCATATTTAACACCGTTTGTCAATTGTTTTTCTAAACCAACTAGTAAGGCTTTTTATTTTCCAAGTAAATTCCGTGGACTTCAAAAGGCGCGTGATACAAGGGATCATCTATTTTCCAAGTAAATTCCAAAAGATGAAAAATTGGTAAAACAGTTGACAATCGTCTACCATTGTGATATACTTTTATTATAAATAAGTGATTAGTAAAAAGGAGAATTTATATGGCAACTTTGCGGAAAGTGATGAAAGATACTAAAAACTTTTATGAGGTGACAGTAGTTAGCACAAAGGGTGCGGATCTACTCGCTGGCGTGCATGAAGTCAAGAAACCCGAAGAAGATGAACTGACTCAAATTTTGGTCTATAGTTTCGATAATGATTGGAAATTACATAGCAATTATAACAACGCTTATGATGAGCTGATGAGGTTGTTTAATTCACATTTGAATGTCGATGAGCTAGATGCAATCTCAGATATGAGTAAGGTGACAAAACACATTAGCAAACTTGCGGAAGGAATTTTAAATATTGTAAAAGGCGATGTTGAACTGATTTTGATTTCAAAAAATAGTGAGCGTTATGAACTAGATGTAACATCTCAAGATATTCGTAAAATCTTTTTGTCTTATATTTAGAATGGAGTAAATCTTTTTGTCTTATATTTAGAATGGAGTATAAGTATCAATATAAACAAATAAGAAACGAGGTAACATAATATGGCTAATCTTAC
>ERZ773074.476-NODE-476-length-17050-cov-3.407885_pt1 | contig 17050 bp, 10 predicted proteins | sample MGYA00580615_ERZ773074 | MGnify/ENA primary metagenome ERZ773074 (study PRJEB29015, sample SAMEA2738126) | human oral metagenome | biome: human oral; feature: human-associated habitat; material: saliva | place: China | collected 2160 ...
GCACTCCTTATATTATCCTTATATTTCTGCAGTCGTTTATGGTATAAATCAGAACAACGGAATTTAATACATTTTAAGTTTTTCGTAAGAGTTATCTTACGAGTATCAAATGTATTTTTCTTTGATATTGCATCAAATGGAAATAAGGCCGATTGTTTGTCTTTCTTACTCTTGAATTTGGGAAATCCTTTATGTTCCTTGAAGAACTTTTCGTAGGCAGTAAGCATTTGCCTAATGGATTGTTTCATCACCTTTGTATTCTGTTCCTTTAACCAATCAAATTGTTCATCTTTCAACAATGTTCCATGAAAATATTTTGAAAGTTCCGTTAATCCAAGGTTTATTTTGTCAGTGTTATAAGTTTCTTGTTTCCGAGCAAGCATGTGATTATAAATAAAACGATAGCAGCCAAGCACTTTATTGAGTGCTTGCTCCTGTTGTTTATTTGGATATAACCTTAGTTTAATTGCCCGTAACATTAATTTCCTTTTTTAATTCCTTTATATTATACTATTTTCTTACTTAATTTACAACATTTTTAATAAATTTTATTATAATTTTATTTAACTGTTATCAAACCAAAATAAATGGTTGTGTTTCCATATTTTCCTCAAATTACCATAATTGGTAATGGAGTTCCCTTCTTAATTTCAATCATATTTTTAACCATATTTGCTTGGTTCTCCATCACTTTATAAGGACTTAGGTTCTCTAAACGTTTATCTAAATCCTCTAATGTTTTAGTTTCTAAATTATCTGCGAAAGTTGCGAATTGTGAGTAGTCTAAAGTTAGCGGACTCGAAATTAAGTTGAGGTGGCCGCTGAATTTTCCTCGAATAAATGAAAGTGCCCTCGCAGCTTTTGCCGTCAATAGTTTTCTGACAATATTTTGTGTTGGTGCGTTAAGATATTCAAAATCCATTTTTTCCAATGGAATTTGGTCAGGTGTCATTAAAATATCTCCAAGATTATTTTTACGGCATTCATCTTCATTTCCACTCACATCATAATACGTATACCAACAAGTACAATTATTAAGTGAATATAAATTATGACCACCTAAACCAAACGTTAGCGGGCTACCGGGTGTTGACATTAAATGTAAAAGGTGTGTACCATTAGGGCCTGCCGTAACTTTATATACTAAGTCTGAACGTAGAAATTCATTCTTTGTTTTCATATCAGCAGCCATTAGGGCAACATCATAAGCAGGTAATGCCCATATACCAACACCCATTCCATATGCTGATCCCATTCCACCAAATGCAGTTGCTGAACCAAGACCCATTTGTCCCATAACCCCACCGCCAAATTGTACTCCTAAGCCACCATAATTAGCCCACATTGCAGCATCAGTGGTTGGCGGTGTTACCCACATTACTTTATTTATCTCACGCCCTGCGGGAATTGAATATACTTGCCTACCACATTCAAGTTTTACAAAGTCTTTCTTTAACTCCCAAGGTCCTCTTTGTTGTAATCCGACCTCTTTACTGAAATAGTAAGAATAGTCTTTAGCAAGGTCTAAGGTTCTAACAGAAAAAGCCCAAGCGAGATCAATATTGGTTAAATTTTTGCCATAAAAATTAGCCCAATTCGCCTCAACAATAAAACTATAAGCTCTTTCTGCATAATCTTGCACAGCATTATCAAGTAAATCACATAGTTGATCGTCTGTAAGTTCTACTTTACGCACAGGTGCACCAAGTTCACTTCTAACTTTATTAAACAGTGTTTTTTTTTCTTCTGAAATCATTTTTATTGTTACATGTTTTATATAAATATCAAGGCCAACACTATTATTTATACTAAATATTATAACACATATTTGCTAAGTACTGTTTACATTTGTATATATAAACAACATTTTAAGCTAAAAATTGTAATAAAATGTGTATTTTTTTAAGCAAATTATTTGATTTTGTAAATTTTCGTAGTATTTATAATAGAAAATAAATTAAAATAATAACAATAAATTTAAAACAAATGAGAAAGATTAAAAAACTATTTAACACAATGAAGAAGAACATTAAAGAGAACACAAATCTTATGTTACCATCAGGAATGCTACCTGTTAAGTTCTAATCCAAAATTAAGTATGTGCGAAACTCTCTTTAAAAAAAGAGATGATGTTAAGATGAATGTGGAACAATTGTTGTTTCCTCATTTTTTTTGTATATAATATTAGCCTTCCTCAGATATTTATTTAAAAGTTTAGATTAACAATGGACGTAATAATAGATACTAAACAATTAAATAAGTTAAAATACGCCTATAAAAGTAAGTATGTTGATGATTCTGAGTTATACAAAAGTCCGAAATTATGTAATGGGGTGAACCAAAGCCTTAATAAACTTAAAATAATAGATATAATTGAACAATACGGAGAATTAACATCTGAATATTCAGATATATTTCAACGTGAAAAACCAATTGGACATTGTGAAGATGGATCTCCAATTCAATTATACACACTTGATAAAACGAAAACTCAAAAACCTATCATATTAATTGTTGGTGGTGTTCACGGAGATGAAAAAACCTCAATTCATGGAATATATGAAACAGTTAAATTTCTTTTAACAAGTAACAAATGGTCACGTTTCATCACAAGTAATTTCGTAATTAAAATCATACCTTGTTTAAATGTATATGGTTTTAATAATAACAAACGAAATAATTCCAACAATAAAGATTTAAATCGCGACTTTATTAAAACAACACAAAAAGAAACTAAGGCATTAACTGATTATATCAAACATAATAAAAATAGAATCAAGATTATACTTGATAGTCATAATGCTTATAACGAAGAATATATCTCTTGTAAACAAGAAATGAAGTATTTTGAAGAATATGAGGATGTTGCATTTAAACTTAACTTATTTCTAAATGGAAAATACGAAAGTAATGATAAAAGAAGTTTCTTGTGGGTTAGTCGTAGCAAAAATGACGGTACATTAAGTGATTTCATTAATAAAAACAAATTTATTGGACATACAGTAGAATCTCCACGAAGTCTCATTAAAGAAATTCATTATCCCAACCCAATTAACTATGAGGATGGTGCTGAAGTGACAATAGACTTATTAATAAATTTAATGTATATCTATGGAAAAATGTATAAAGATAAAATAATTAGTTAATCATTAAATGGTAAGGAATGAAACAATTTAATATAAATAAGGATGCAACACTTCCATATCTTGAAATAGAGCCTGTAATGAATGGGAGAAACACCTTTCGTAAACTATATGAAGCACTACAAAATGCAGACATTTCATTTTCCATGAAGAATATAGATACAGGTATATGGAAAATAGCTAATGCCCAAGCAAATATAGTTAATTCAACAGAACAAGGTTGTGAAGATAGATTTAAGATTCAATATAGATGGAAAACTCGTGATACAAAGGAAGCAGGTCGTTATCTTGCACAATTTAAAATAAAGTTTTTAAACGATATTGTAAGTGGTGATACAATTTTTCCAAAAGGAGAATTGATAGTGCCAATATATGAAGACATTATTGTTAATATCATGGATAATAGTATTAAAACAACATAAAAATAACCTCATCAATTAATTTTGATGAGGTTTCTTTCTATTATTAAATTATTTTTTTTTATACTTAAAAAATGGATTGTCCTTCATAACTTCCGCAATTTTCTCATAATAATTACACGTTTCTTCAAAATCAATTATATCTTGTAGTTCTAAATTATACCATTCATTTAACGACTGTTTAGCCATAAAATGACGATGAAGGCTCGATTCTATAAATGAAGGAATTGATGTGTCAAATTTTTTAACCAAATGAATTTCACAAGAATTGCCTGTTTGCAATTCTTTTATTCTTTTACTTACACAACTACGTGTCATGCCAATTTTAAATAAATCTGTGGACGGGTCACACAATAAATATACACTTCCTATCATAATATTTAAGATTAGTGACCATTTGGAAATTTATCAAGATTGTGGTATATATTAAAGTAACATCCGTATGATAATGCCACGATAGGCGTTTTAACCACGGAAATTAAAGTTTAATAAGTATGGCAGAAGTAAGTAAAGAACAAATTGAATCATTCTTAAATGGTTCTAACCCACAAGAACGAATCATTAAAATCGAAGGTGATTATAATGATTCTAAAATTCACGTGATTTATCGTGATGAAGATGGTAAAATGCGAATTGAACACGATGATTTTTACCCATTTGTATGGTGTAAACTTAGTGTTTGTACGAAATTATATAATGGTAATCGAGAAACCTTAAAGCAACAAATGCGCCTTTATGGGATTAAAGTAAAGGCATTGCGCACAAATAATTCAGATGGTATTACACCTGAGCGTATGGAAAATGGATTCCGTTTCATGTTCTATGCGCAAATTCCTATGTCATATACAAAATTCCTTGAGTTCTTCGAGAATGGTGGTTGTCCTGTATATGGAAAAAGAGATGATGGTAGTAATCGAGTTCAAGAATTTATTGCTGTGTCAAATACTGAACAGTATATGATTAGCACAGGTAAGCGTTTGTTTAAGGGTTATAACGATTATGATGACTTACTTCGTCTTACTTGGGACTTGGAAACCGAGGGACTTGACCCTCATGTTAATGCAATCTCTCAGATTGGTATTCGCACTAATAAAGGTTATCAAAAGATTATTACTATCGAAGGTGATACACAATCAGAAAAATTTGAGAATGAGATTAAAGCAATCGATGAATTTTTTCGGATTATACGAGAGATTAATCCTGATGTGATTACAGGTCATAACACTGAAAACTTCGACTGGAACTTTATTTCAGTTCGCCTTGAACTTGCAGGTACTTCAATGAAGGAATTTACCAAGGATTATTTCAATGGGATTGGAATTTATAAGAAGAACAAACAAGCTGTGCTTAAGTTAGGTGGTGAAATGGAGTATTATTTCCCAACTGTATTTTGGGGTCATAATGTGACAGACTCACTTCAAGCTGTAAGACGAGCACAAGCTCTTGATTCTTCAATGAAAAAGGCCGATTTGAAATACGTTTCTGCGTATAGTAAAATCAAAAAGAAAAATCGTGTTTATATTAAAGGTAAACTTATTGATGAGACTTGGTTGAATCTAAATAAAGTTTATGCCTTTAACGACGATAATGGTAATTGGTTTAAAACTGAACCAAAAACATTTGAAAAAACTTTTACTAATAGTGATGGCGTAGTAACAAATCGTTACACTTTCAATGGTTATGATTCAAAACTCATTGATAACCAAACTAATGAAGAATTTGAATTTGTAACAGGTCGTTATATTGCTGAACGATATTTGTTGGATGACCTTTGGGAGGGGGATAGAGTAGAGCACCGTTATAACGGTAGTAACTTCCTTGTCGGTAAAATGCTCCCAATTTCATTTGAAAAGACTTGTACGACAGGTACTGCAGCATTATGGAAATATATCCTTATGGGATGGTCTTATGAAAACGGGCTTGCTTTGCCTGATTTTACACCACGTAAATCTTTCACAGGTGGCCTTTCTCGACTTCTTACAGTAGGATACGTAGACCGCGTTGTAAAACTCGACTACAACTCACTTTATCCGTCAATTATCTTAACTTATGGTATTGAGACAAATATTGATATTATGGGTGTAATGTCGGCAATGCTTGAATATGTGCTTACGCAACGTGAATTGTATAAAGGTTTGAAGGCTGAGTTTGGTGGTAAGTCAAAGCAGATGAGAAAGCTACTTGAAACAATGACCAAGGGGACAAAAGAATATGCTGAAACTGAACAGAAGATGAATGACTTTGCCTCTGAATCTGCAAGTAATGATAAAAAACAATTACCGTTAAAAATTCTCGGTAACAGTTACTTCGGAGCATTCGGAAGTGGTGATACAAGTGGCTTTAATTGGTCTGATATTGATGCAGCAGAAGAGACTACTTGTTGTGGAAGACAATCACTTCGTTTGATGATTAGCCATTTTGTTGGGCTTGGATATAAACCAATTGTAGGAGATAGTTTCACAGGTGATACACCTCTTTTTGTTAAATACAACGATTCTAATCTTATTGACATTAAAACCATTGCTGAAATGATAGATGAAGATAGTGTAGAAGTTGATGTTCTTGGTCGTGAATATGATTATAGCAAAAAGAATTATAAAGTGTTATGTAGAAGTGGGTGGTGTGAACCAAGTTATGTTTATCGTCACAAGACTTCTAAACCAATTTATACTGTCAGTGAAGGAGAAATGTCAATCGACGTAACGGAAGACCATAGCCTTTTTACTGAGGATAAGAAAGAAATTAAACCAAGTGAAATAAAATCAAACACAAAGCTAGAATATTACAAAGATGAAAGTATCTACTCTGATTTTAATACAGTAACCCAAAAAGAATATGACTATGTATCTAAAACTTATGGTGGAACTGTAGCTATAATGAATGCTGATAAGCTAACAAAAAAAATATGGTTTAACTTGCATAAGAACGATACTTTCAAAACAAAAAAAGATTTGGCAGTATTCCAATTCATTAAAAATTCTTTATAAATTATAAAGTTTGAATTGTAATATAATAAAAATATAACATAATATGCCTAAGAAGAAAACAAAAGAGGAGTTTATTAAGGATGCAAGAGAAAAACATGGGGATAAGTATGATTACTCAAAGGTTGAATATATGAATAATTATACTAAGGTATGTATCATTTGTCCCGAGCATGGAGAGTTTTGGCAAGGGCCTAAAGACCACGCCAAAGGCCAAGGTTGTCCGAAATGTAATGGTAAATATGCACCAACAATAGAAGAATGGATTGTATCAGCTCGTAAAGTCCATGGTGAGAAATATGATTATTCTAATGTGGAATATGTAAATAATGCAACTAAAGTATGTATCAAATGTCCTAAGCATGGTGAGTTTTGGCAAACACCTAACTCTCATTTACGGAGTCATGGTTGTCATAAATGTGCTAAAGAAGCTACTGGTGACCGTCTTCGTTCATCATTATCTAATTTCATCACAAAGGCTCATAAAGTCCATGGTAACAAATACGATTACTCAAATGCAAAGTATGTGAATTATGAGACAAAAGTCTGTATTATTTGTCCTGAACATGGTGAGTTTTGGCAAACACCAAATAACCATTTAAGTGGTAAGGGGTGTTATAAATGTAGTGGTTGTTATGTTCCTACAACGGAGGAATGGATTGTATCAGCTCGTAAAATCCATGGTGACAAATACGATTATTCCAAGGTGAAATATGTAAATAATGCAACTAAAGTATGTATCATTTGCAAAGAACATGGAGAATTTTGGCAAAAACCTAATAACCACAACAATGGTCAAGGTTGTCCAAAATGTGGTTTTGAAAAGAATTGTGAAAACAAAACTTTAACTAAAGAAGAATTTATTAAAAAAGCAAAAGAAGTCCATTATAACAAATATGAATATACCAAAGTGAATTATATTAGCACTCAGACCAAGGTTTGTATTATCTGCCCTGAGCATGGCGAATTTTGGCAAACACCTAATTCTCATACCCAAGGACATGGTTGCCCTAAATGCCGTAATGAAGCAATAGGTGAACGTTGTCGTTTGTCAAAAGAAGATTTCATTAAAAAGGCTAATGAAATTCACTATGGTAGATACGATTATCACAAAGTGAAATATAAGAATAATAGTACCAAAGTATGTATCACTTGTCCATAACATGGTGAATTTTGGCAAAAACCAAACAGTCATTTAAGTGACCAAGGTTGCCCTAAGTGCAATTTAAGTCATTTGGAACGGAGTATGATGCATTACTTGGATGAACATAGTATTACATATGATTATCAGAAGCGTTTTGATTGGTTGGGGTTACAGAGTTTAGATTTCTATCTTCTTGATTACAATGTTGGCATTGAATGCCAAGGGATTCAACACTTTAAGCCTATTGAACGTTTTGGTGGCGAAAATAGTTTTATTGAATGTCAAAAACGTGACAAGAAAAAGAAGAAATTATGTGAGAAACATGGAGTCAAGTTATTATATTATGGTAATACACCAAACTATGATACCTTCCTTGGTGAGGCCGTACATGATGATGTTCAATACTTAATTGATTATTTAAAAAATAACAAATAATATTGTACATTTTCATGTTAACAATAGGAATTGGTAATAGTTAAATATTTTTCTAATAAAAAATATTGGAAATTAGGCAAAAACTAAGTATTATCCAAATAAAGCAATTAAACTAAGATTGTGTAACAATAAAACAGAATAATATGATTAATGTAATTAAGAACAGAAAGGAGGACTATAAGGTCTATGATATACAACTAGACTCTACCGTGGTGAACGCGTTAGGATTAAATGTTGCACACAACACCGACGGGTTTAATTTTCAGATGCCTAAGGAAGAAGAATTCAGATATACAGATGAGAACCCTTATATTAGTAAGGGTCTTGGGCGAAATTATAAAAAAGGTGAAAAATTTACAAAAGTTGAGGCTGATGTTGCAGAATTTGAAGACCTATTCATGAATGAAGCCTCGGCAATTGGTGAAAATCAGAAAATGGGTTTGTCGATAGATGAAATGGTTCCTCGATCTATAAATTTCTCGAGGAAGAATTATTCTGACCTGTTGGATGAAGACACAGGTGAAATTAAACTTGTAGGAAATACCATTAAGTCTAAGAAAATGCCAATATACATTGAAAAGTTCTTGGATAAAGGCATTCGTTTGTTGCTTGTGGATAAAGGTAAAGAATTTTTAGAGTTGTATTATGATTATATTGAAAAAATATATAACATGCAAATTCCTCTTAAAGACATTGCCTCTATTGGTAAAATTAAGACAAGTATTGAAACCTATAAGAATAATTGCAACACACTTACGGCTGCAGGTGCTAAGAAATCACGTCAAGCGTGGTATGAACTTGCAATTCAGCATAATCTTGACGTTCATATGGGTGATGCAATTTATTACATCAACACGGGTGATAAAAAGAATGATTCAGATGTTAAACGTGTAACGCATTTCTTCTATAAGGATAGAAACGGTCAAAAAATCGACTATGTTCTCAATGAAGATGGCACTCCAATGACTAATAAGAAAGGTGGTACAATTAGTCTTACTAAGACAATTGAAAAAGAGTATACGGCAAAATTCAAAGGTTGGAAAAAAAAGAGTAAGGACGATAAAAAACCGACAAAGTTAGAATTTGGAAGAACTCTTTACCCCAATCTTCAAGAAGAGGATGAAATCTTGTTCAATTGTGTATTGTTACCAAATAATATTATTGATGATGAAGATGATCACTTCTGTGACGATGATTTGGAGTATAATCGTGATAAGTATATTGATATGTTTAATAAAAAGGTAAAGCCTTTGCTTGTATGTTTTGATTCTTCTATTAGATATAGAGTTGATGAAAAGGGTAATACTGTAAACAATATTCTTATTACGTCACCGAAAGACAGAAAGACATTTACTGAGGTTGAGTGTAAATTGGTTAGTGGGCAACCTTATGCATCGACAGACCAAGATACCTATAAACAACTCATGACAATGGACGATAAAGAAATTGCCTTTTGGAAACGAATGAACAAACGTCCTCTATTTGAAAAGGAGTGTGGAATGAATTGGGATGAAATTGAGCGTGACTACGATGAACGAATGTCAATTAAAACACAAGATGGAATCCATGATGAAGTAGAGGCTTTCCAAAAGTTTATTGATGGTTTATCAGTTGATGATATTATTAATTTTGAAGGTTTTCCCAAAAACATTTCAGAAATGATATATGATAAGTATGATGATGGCATTTTCTATTCATATAAATACGATGTAGAAATTGGGCGTATTACAGACATTACGAACAAGTTTTATGAGATGTCCAATGATTATGATTTGAGTGAATAAAACAAAAAAAAGATCCACAAAACCGTGGATCTTTTTTTTTAATATATGAGAATTAATATTCTCCTGCATCAAATACGTTTCTAACGTACAAACCATCAGATTTCTTTTCAAGAATGTTAGTTGGGTCAGCACTAATTTTAACCGATTCATTAACCTTGGTACTCAAGTTAGTTTGGAAACTATTAAACTCTTGTGTAAGATTATTAATCTTGTTAGATAGATTTGTATTTTCATTCTTATTATTTTGTACTTGTGTATTTAATGTTGAAACCTCAGGAACTAACGTACCAACCTTTGTCTTAAGATCTGAAACATCATTTTTTAATGTCGGAACATTGTTTTCTAATGTAGTAACCTTTGTCTTAAGATCTGAAACATCAGTTTTCAATGTTGGAACGTCACCTTCTAATGCTGTCACTTTTGTTTTAAGAGTTGGAATTTCACCTTCTAATGTAGTTACCTTTGTCTTAAGATTAGTAACATCAGGTTTAAGTGTTGTAAGGTCTGCCTTATTGTTAGCCACATCAGTTTTCAAACCATTAATATTATCCTTATTAGTTGAAATATCCTGTTTGATTAAAGTTAAATCAGAAGAACCTGTATTAACTTTTTCTTTCAGCTTATCAATTTCTGTCTTGTTATCTGTAATATGGTTTGCATTAGCAGTAACTCTCTCATCAATCCGTCTAAGTGCAGAATCACTTATATTAGATTGTCCACTCACGGTTGTTTGTAATGCATTAGTTACTTCTAATAACTTAGAAATAGCTTTCTGTCCACTAACAGTGCCTTCACTACCAAACACCACAGTATAGTCCTCAAAGTCATTACTTACATAAAGTCCATTAGCCTCAGCCTTAATTGCTTGTTTATTGGAGCTTGCAAGACGAACATTTGCAGTTAAACTATCAGTGTCACCTGTTGTCGTTTTATTAAGTTCAACCGTGCCTGAATTACCAACTTCCCATTTTTTAGCAACTTTTACCAAGCCATCATTAATTGTTTTAATAGCATCAGCATTAGTCTTAATATTCTTATTAATATCACTTAGAAGAGCTGAAACAGGAATTGTCACCTGACTTTCATGACCGGCAGTTTCAATAGTTAAAACCACACTATTACTATTACTATCAAATGTACCATTCTTAATTAATGAGCCACTATAAAGTTTGTATGTGTGTGTTCTACCACCTTTATCAACATATGTAAGTTCACTTGTTGCTGCGTCATAAGTCAAATTAAAGTTGTCTATTGCACTTTGATTAGATGTTACTCGTTGATCAAGTTTTTCAATTTCACGATTAACCTCTACTTTTGTTGCATAACCATCCTTAACACCTTGAACTTCTTCCTTTGTTGCATAAACATTCTTAGCATCAGCAGCATTTAACTTATCATTTAATTTAGATTGCACGTCAGCTAACTTAGCATAATCTTGAAGTTTTGTTGTTACTTCCTCTTTATCGAACACATCAACTGCGTTAGCCTTTGCCTTGATTGCATTGTCAAGTTTATTAACCTCAGTAGAGAGTGCAATTTCGAGAGCTTTTTCTTTTGATTCTGCACGATTCTTTTCATTAACCACTGCATTAGCATTGGCTTCTTCAGCTCTTGTGGCTCGTACGATTTCAGTCTGTAAGTCAGAAGCAGCTTTTTCAGCAACATTCTTAACATTTCCAACCTCAGTAGATACAGATTCAACCTTATCTTTATTTGATTTAGTTGTACTTAACAACTTTGATACTGCGGTTTGACCACTAACAGTACCTTCATCACCAAATACTACTGTGTAATCTTCAAGGTCATTACTTACAAATAAACCTTCTCCATCAGTCTTTAATCCTTGTTTTGTTCCACTTGAAACACGAACATTTGCAGATAACTCATCTTCATCACCAACAGTATTCTTTGTAAGAGTTACAGTTGAAGTGGGTTTAACAGCAAATTTCTTAGCAAGTTTTGCAATAGCTCCATTAATTGTACTAAGTGCTCCCTCAGCATTTACCACACGACCATTAATATCAGTTAAAAGTTTAGAAACAGGAATTGAAATTTCTTTGGTTTCCCCATTAGAACCCTTTAATACAAGAATAACACTATTACTACTTTCATCAAATCTTCCACTTTCAAGGAGTGAACCATTTGCCAATACAAAGCTTTGTGCTCTACCATCCTTACCTGTATACGTAAGTTTATTTGTTGCAGGGTCATAACTCAAATTAAAGTTTCCAATTGCAGCCTCATTTGCCGTTACTCTTCCTGCAAGTCCTTCGGTTACAGCATGAACATCAGACTTAGTTGCAGCAGCATCTTGAACCTTAGTTAATTCTGTTTTAGTTGCGTATGTATTAACAACATCTGCGGAATTTGCTTTAGTATCAACAACAGACTTAACGGAGCTAATTGCATTATCTGTATAAACCTTAGAATCTGCAAGTACTTTAGCCTCACGTTCTTTAGCACTATTAGTTTCAGCATCAGTATAAGCCTTAGCATCTGCAAGAACCTGTCCTTCACGTTCCTTTGTTTTTGCCACCTCACTATTGATAGTGTTATTAACTTTTACAACCTCTTCGTTTGTATAAGTTTTAGCATCTGCAAGAACTTGTGCTTCACGTGTCTTTGCAGCTTCTTCTTTCTGAGCAATAAGTGTTGTGTTATTTCCAACTTTTTCTAAGATAACATTTTCTTTATCTACAGCTCTCTCAACTTCCTTACTAATTGCATTAGCATTAGCCTTTTCAGCAGCAGTTGCACGAGTTTCTTCGACCGTAATTGCCTCCTTATTAGCAAGAGAAAGTTTATGTGTATCACCAACAGAATCTTCTAATTTCTTAACAGCATTTTCACGAACAGTTGCTTCAGCATTAACTGCATTCGTTATATGTGATTTTGAAACATAAACACCATCAGCTTTAACTTCTAAAATATTATCTAAAGATGGATTAACAAGAAGTTTTGCAGTAAGAACATTTTGTGCACCAATTTTATCTTCCAAAACTAAATGAATAGAACTCGTATCAGCAGCTGTAAGTTCATGTACTAAGTCATGTGCAGGTATTCGTACAACCTTATCTTTATCACTTATGGTAAATGTTAAAACAATATCTTCATTTGTTGAATCATATGAAGCATCCTTCAACACATCAAATGCGAGACCCGATAAATCAATTGGATAGTCATTATCACCAACCTTAATTAATAATATTGAGCGACTCTTATTGTATGTGGCACTAACATTTACTTTAAGTCCACCATTTGAGACAATAATTGACTTATCAGTACCTAATTTAACATCATTAGAAACAGTAAAGATACCCTTTTTATCATTGTTAACAGTAGTTTTAACCGTATCTGTCTCAGAACCTCTAACTTCAAGATTATTGATGAAATCAAGATTGTCTTCAATATCTTCAATATGTTCAGAATGTTCATTCAATGTTTTTTCAACAGTACTATTCTTATACTTAATGTTTTTTGCGATACCATCTACTGTGTATTCACCATCAACTAATTTAAGAATATTGTCTTCATCACTTGAAACATTTAAATTTGCGCTAATAACATCTTTATCATTATCAACTGATACTGTTACACCTGTCTTCTTTCCATTATCTCCCGAATAAACAGGTAATGGAACTTCTGTCTCATAAGCATCTACTTTGAACTCTCCATTAACATAACCACTTGTTTTAAATACAAGTGCATTTTGTTTTTCCTTACTTGATTCAATAGATGCCGAAGCATAAAGACCGTCAGTAGTTTTACCAAGAATATTATTATCGAAATTCTTTTTACTAAGCCCTTCACTCCCTGCAATGTTGACATCAGCAGTAATAACATTACCCCCTTCATTTTCGTCTTGGGTTAATGTAAGTTTCACAGTATCAGTGTCATCAACATCAACATACATTTCATTGCTTAACTGCACAACAAACTTAGCAATCTTGTCAATTGCATCAGCCAAGCTCTTTGCGTCACGAATAACTTCATCATGATTGTCGGGGGTGTACGATACTCTTCCGTCAACCATTTTCTCATTATAAACCAAACCGCAAGCTTCAATAATGCTTGTTATGTCATCATCCGTAAAAGCCATTGCCTCCTTAAGTTCTGTATCGGCCTTTTCACGAGCAGTTACCTCATTAGCAATAGCTTTTTCCAACTCAGCATCCTTATCCGCACGAGCCTTTGCCTCAGCTTCTATACCCTTTTGGAAATCACCCTTTTCAGAAATAATACTTTCTAACCCTTCAATTTTACTTTTCAAATCTGCGGTATCAAACAAGAAAAAAGATTTACCTTCATTTGTTTCTCCTTCAGGAAGACCAACCATGATAATGGCATTTTTCTTACCCTCAGCACCATAGAAGAAAAGAACAGGTTCATATGGGAGTAAAGTGGTAGTTTTATCAAACTCCATTTTATTCTCCACATAAGCAATTACTTCCTCACGCTTATTAAAATTTTTATCTTTAGTGCCGTGACGTAACTGTAATTTATATGTATTGCTCATTATTTATAATATTTTTCTATTTTATCTTAAAATTCTCCAAAATTGAGAAATAGCTGAACTTTAATATCATTTGTTCCATTAACACTCTTAAGTGTAAGTTCACCCGTTTCCGAATTAAAAGTCGAACCTTCTTGTTGTAATAGTCTACCTTCAAGTTCATCATCCTTTTCTTTACGGTTATTTACTTCAGCCTCAATAGCATCCAATTGATGTTTATCAGCATCTGTACGAGCAGTCACCTCAGCATCAATAGCTTCTTTCAATTTTGAATCCTCTGCCTTACGATCTTCTATTTCAGTCTTGATTGAATCTGACAGTTGTTTATCAGCATCTTCACGAGATTTTACCTCAGCAGCAAGTGCTTCTTTCAATTTTGTGTCCTCTGCCTGACGCTCTTCTCTTTCAGTATTAATAGTGTTATTTACTTCTTCACTATTTCTCGTTGCATTATTAAGTGCCTCTAAAACTTTACTGTTTTCATCTTTGCGTTCTTGGCGTTCAGCTTCAATTTCCTCTTCCAAGGTTCTATCTGCCTCTTGAAAGCTTTCCTCCATTTCATCAAGAATTGGTTGAATGCTACTCACAACATCATCATAAACCATTTCATTAACACTAATGAAGTCATTACCAATAACGCGGTACTCAACCATTTTCTTTCCATTTGGTGCTTTGTCAACAGTGACGGTATCCCCTTGTTTCATTTCATTTCTAACCCACTTGAAACCATCCCACTCATTGATGAAATAGTGACGTGTAAAAGTTATACCCTGGCCATTGTTTGGTAACATTGGTTTAAAAGAAGCATTACCACAAGCAAAGTTTGTTGAAAGCCAAATAGATTTACCATTCTTTACCGACGGAAGAAGAAGGGTTGGATATTCCATATCCATTATTTCCTCAACATCGAAATAGTTCTTGCCATTATAATCCTTAACCAAACGTAAAGAAAGATGATAATTACTTGCAATTACATCTTGATAAACACCGTCCTTATTATAATGAAAACGCTTAATATAAGCCTTTGTGTTGTCATCATTTGTTGTTGCAGTCCAAAAAGCTGAACGCTCTTTGAAATAACCAAAATTACAACCATCATCAGCATATCCCGTAGGAGTTACACGGAAGCCAAAAGAATCAAGACCATTATGTCCATCACATTTCTGTTCACACTTGTTGTTAGCCTCTCGTTCTCGTGTCCCAACGCATCTATCATCAGTATAATCAAAGCATACGTCATCAGCACAAACACAAGTTTTCTCACAGTCACAATCCTTTTTCTTGTGGCAACCACAATCATCATGACCACTATGTGAATTATCACAACTATCATCACTACCACAAGTATCACAAGAATCAGAGCAGCAACCATCTTTCCACATAGTCTTAGACTTCAATAGTTTACCCGCCCATTTACCTAAAAACTTATTCTTATCTGCCTTCTCATGGTCTTTATCACATTCGCAAGGTTCAATAGCATTAAAAAGGTCATCCCAATCTCCTTTTGTAGGGATTCTCCATCCACTCTTCTTTAATTCACAAGCAATATCTCGAACTGCTTTGTAATCATATAAGTAACCATAGTCACTAATATCTTCACAAGTAACATATCTATCACCCATAATGTTACCACAAGAAGGTAGAGAGCCACCTTCTGCAACATTAACGATAGATTTAACTGTTTTAAATTGTCCTGTTCTGTAAGACGGAGCAACACCTAATGGTGCATTTCTTAAACCATCTCCAAACAAAGTGTTATCAGTTGATACACTAAAATCCGTATTCTCATTTGTTGCAAAACCCTCAATATGCTGCATTGTACCATCAGCATTTGTTAATTTTAGCACACCATTGAGCTTATCAAATTCTACATTAACAACACTTGTCTTTACATCTTCAGTTTTAACAAAATCTAATACGCCTTCGGCAGAAACATGACTACCATCCATTAACGTAATCACAAGATCTTTATCCTTAACAGCAATAGACTTAACATCACGACCTTCTAAGACATAAAAGTTGTTGTCAACTTCTTGACCGTTCAATGCACAATTCTTTGTGTAATCACCTGTATAATCAGATTTTAAACGATAATAAGTTATTCCATTCATTATTTTAAAAATTTTTTATTTTAATAATAAATATCTGAATTTAATCAAATATTGGTATCGTATTTATAGTTTTCAACGATTTCAGTAAAATTTAATGGACAGCTATAAAAACGGAATCTCTCAATATATCCAACGAAACTTCCACCGAACTCTTTTTCAAGAGGTAACACGTATTTTGGAGCCTCTCTGTAATTAATATTTACCACATCACATAAACCTTGTGTACCACCACCAATTGAGATAGAAAATGGAACACCTTGTTGTTTATCAGATAAGTCATTTAGAGGCTTTAAATTTAAGATTGGTAATTCTTCTGACTTTAACTTCAATTTTCCATTTACGTATATATAAATCACCATTTTTGTTGCAGAAGAATTTTTTAAATTATCACATATCTTATTTTTAAGATTTATTGGTCTAATCGGTAAAATTTTAATACTAATTGTGTACCATTCATCTTCATTAATTATGTTTTCATGTGAAAACAACTCTTTAATTTCGTACTTTTCTTCCTCAG
>ERZ773074.485-NODE-485-length-16956-cov-3.902491_pt1 | contig 16956 bp, 21 predicted proteins | sample MGYA00580615_ERZ773074 | MGnify/ENA primary metagenome ERZ773074 (study PRJEB29015, sample SAMEA2738126) | human oral metagenome | biome: human oral; feature: human-associated habitat; material: saliva | place: China | collected 2160 ...
ACATTGACTTTTTATATATTTTGTGGTAGAATATTATTGCGAAAAACAAAAAAGGAAAAATAAATGAATGCGATAAAAGTAATGTCGGTTGAAGAAGCTTTGACTTGCGTTTGGAATGGAAGACTTTTTAAGGAGAATAACTCTCAATGTTCTGAGTATGTTATAGTGTCTATTACAGATGAAAAAGATTTAGAGAAAATACCTATCCGATTTCATCCAGCGGAAAACCTAGTGGGCGTTTTACATCTCCCTTTTATAGATATTGCTCCTAGTTTGATTGATCCAACAAAGACGGTTTATGAACAGTATGGACTTGATAATGACGCTTTTTCTAAAGAATTGGCTCACTCTTTGATTGAGTTTATTGATAAATACAAAGAAAAATATCCAAATATCAATATTTTGGTTCATTGCGAAGCTGGTGTGTCTCGTTCTCAGGCTATCGGAGCATTTTTGGAAGTTTATCTAAGTCAAGATTATTCTAGACTCCATGAACGTTTACATGATTGGAATTTAGAATATTTCAAGATTTGTCTAGAAGCTTTGTCAGATGTAACAACAGATGAAGAGCTTTCTTATATAGCTGAGGAATTGCTTAATTATAAAAAACCGATTCATCAAACTAAGCCATTTTTGAGCAAAATTTGGTGGAGTCCGTTCGATAAAATTGTATCGGAAGAAGAAAAGAATGAATACCTTTTCTCTGGAGGTTTGAGGAGAAGCGGGCCGCTATATTCTAAATCCGACCTAATTCCACTGAGCAACTTATTGCTGCTAGAAAAGTTGGAAAACTAAAAATTTATGTACAATTGACTTAATAAGGGTTAAACAATTGATACAACTGAAATAGAAGCATAAAGTACATTCTTTAAGGAGTGTACTTTATTTTGTACATCTATGCAACTTTTGATTGACAGAGGCGTGTTTTTATGGTATACTATTATCATTAAAAATAAGTTATTCAAAGTCAAAGGAGAAGGAAATATGCCTGTTTACGATTCGTATACAAAAACTATTTATATCAATGAAGATACTACCTCGTTAAATGCAGAAAACTTGAAATATATGTTGTATACTTCAGGCAGAGGTGGTGGGAATTATGTTTATTTTTCTTTTGGAAGCATTAAAAACAAAGCAATTTTTACCTGGAAAGAGTTAAAGCAAATTTATGAAGAAATTGGATTAAAGCTTGTGGGTTTTGAGGAACTTCATTTAAAAGATGGCAAAAAAGTTAAGGAACTAGAGTGGAACGTTTTTGAGATCATTAATGAAAACGATGGAAGTTCTACCATCCATAAGATCAATCCAATGAAAATTGTGCCATTAGCCCGTTTCTTAAAAGAAACAGGTTGCAAAGCAGTACAATCTTTAAAACCTTCGAAAAAGCGTGTTAGTGTAGCTAGTACCCATTATCAAGTAACTGACTATACAGGAAAAACATTTAAATCTCAGGCTGAAATGGCTGTTTATTACGGAATTGCCCCTGGTCTTTATGCTAAAAGGATTTCTCGTGGAATGTCAATGGAAGAAGCTTTGACCACTCCGTTAAGAATTAAGCGAGAGAAGTTTTATATCAATGGCAAAAAATTTGATTCAAAAAAAGAACTATGCGATTATTACAAAATTTCAACTGATAAGTTCAATAAATATGTGGATTTAGGTCTTACCGCAGAGGAAATTGTTTCAAAATACACTGATTCTGATAAAAGAATCAGTTTACGCTACGACCATAAAGGAAATCGATTTCTTAGCTTTCAGGATATGCTTGAGCATTACAATATTACAGTGTCTGCATATTACCAGCGCATGGGTAAATTAGGCTGGACATTGCAAGAAACTCTTGAAACCCCTATTGGAGGAAGCGAGAGGATAACAAAGGAATGCTTGGACCATCTTGGGAATAAATTTTCTTCGATCAAGGAAATGCTGCGAGCGCATAATCAGAAAAAAACAGTTTTTGATAATCGATATAAGAGAGGTTGGAGCTTAGCAGATAGCATTACGCTACCAGCAGAACATGACCCTATCAAACCAGTTGACCACAAAGGGAAAGCTTATAGGAACTCCGCAGCAATGGCTAAAGCATATCCTGTGGGGACGTATACCGAATTGCGTGAGCGTATTGAAGCAGGAATGTCTTTAGAAGAAGCTTTGATGAAAAAAGCAGAGCGGAAATATAATAATCATTTGTTCCCTGTAAGAAAAACAGACGTAATGAAGTCTGCGTAAGCCAGAAAAAATTATAATTATAAGGAAAAAATTATGTCTGATAGATATTTACTTATATTGACAAATACCAAATCTGGTGAAGAAGAGCGCTACCAATTATTTGGAAATGGCGATTATTTTCAAACATTTCACTCATACCTGCGTTCAGTTGGTGCGGAGTTTGAAGATGATGATCCATTTTTTGAGGATTTTAAACTTCCGTCTAATTTGTCCGAATTAATAAAAGCTATTGATGAAGCTGTTTGGAATGATGTAGTTGCTAAGAATGAAATGAAGGTGTCAAAAGACGAATTTGATGAAGACATTTGTTATTCAAAAATCTTTGATTTTTCTCCCAACATTCTAGCCTATAATGAGCAGACCAGGGAAATTAAAGCTAAAGAAAGTTTGTTTAGGCTAACTAGTAGTTTAGTTGCTAACGGTTACTTATTTACCTCCTATAATTTTGTAAATTGGTTAACTGAGCAAGGTGCGGTAGTTGATGAAAAGTGGCGGTGGACACAACACTCTTACCAAAATACCAACAAAGTGCCAACGGTGATGGGGAAACTCCATCCAGATTATAAGCTGACTATTAGTTATTATTAGAGTATTCAAAGATGCAACGTTTTTATCATTGACACGAATGTAAATTCTTGCTATTCTACTTATATAGAATAATTGCGGGCTAGAGGATACAGCTTGCACCCGTCTGTGGGCTTTCTAATGCAGGAAGTGAAAAACAATAGCAGAACTTACCCCCTGAAGGAATAGAAAGGCGTATCTAGCGTGAAGTGAAATTCAATACGTGAAAAATGGGACTATATAGTCCTGTTTTTTTTGTTTACTAAAAGTAAAAAAACGTTGACAAATGGAACTTATTGTGATATACTTCTATTATAAATAAAAAATATCAGGAGTATAATCATTATGTTAGCTTTTAAATCAACTTTATCTGTTGCTGTCAATCCACCAGAATTCCCCGAATTCATCACTAAATTCGATCCATCGATTAAATTACCTTATCTTTACGATATGCACGGAATTTATAAACCTGCATCTCAAGAACTTACTATCATTAGAAAACAAGAAGAAATCATCAAAACAGTCATTGAAGACAACCAAATCAATGTTACTGTCCCTTTTACGTTAGCATTAAAAGAGGATATCAAAGATTACATTGAATATGTTTTCTTTGACCACGAACGTCTTTTCAAATGGTTTGCTGAGGAAGATCATAAGAACGGTAACATTTTATCAATTGCAACTCGTTTGATGATTGATGAATATTGTATGTTAGACGTGGGTCCAACTATCAAATTAGCTTTTGAAGAACTCGAACAGGGTATTGTTCATACTTCTAAAACAAGTCGGATTATTCATGACGGTGACGAATTCATTATTCTAACAGACGGCTATTTCATGCGAATGGTTATTGAGCATGAAGAAAATGCCGATTTGAAAGTCTATAAAGTTATTCGTCAATGTTTGCTAGAGCCGACTATGAAGACCTATCAAGAATGTTACGAAATCGGACAATGGTTAAATTCTAAACAAAAATAAGAGAACAGGAGATAAAAAATGGAACTCGACAAAAAGAAAGAATTAATTACTGAAGAATATCAACGCCCTCCGTTACTTGAAGAAATCAAAAAATTCAAAGAAGAACTTAAGCTAGTTTCTTTATTCATACTGTTTTCCGCAGGTGTAGTAGCAATAATTGCCTTTTGGAATAAAGTTGCCTCTTTATTGGCAAACATTTCTTTGTTCTTTGGAAACGTTTGGAGCTGGATCCAAAATCTAATTGCTATTCTTAGCCAATATTTAGAAGCTCACATCCCTGACATTTCATGGGGTACTTTGTTGGTTATGTTAGTCGTTCTTTCAACTTATCTATTAAAAGAGTCTACTGTTAGCCGACATTACATCTATAACCGTTATCGCATTGGACATTATTCAAAAATGATGTGGACTTTAATTGGTGGTGGACTGGTTCAGTTGATTACTATTTCATTAGTTGTAGTAACTATCTGGTATGGTTCGTTTGTTTTTGCGCTATTTGTGTATATCATATCGTTTGTTTCTATGCTAATTTTTGTTAATCGTACTAATCAAAAATTGCTAATTAACAAGCCAAAACTTGAAAAGCCGCTGACTAGAACGCAAAACAATGCTCGTAAATTATTGATTGACTTTTTATACTTTTACTTATTTACACGACAAGGGGATTTTTTACCTTTTTATAAGGTTTGTAGTCGCGAATCAGATTACCAAAACGTAGCAGAACAGATTGCAAAATTTGCGTTTATTGCGGATACAATGCCAGAAGAGCTGACAAAAGGTGTAGGACGCATGTCGGGGAGTTTATTGGACAATTTAATCGACAGCAAGATAACTATTGTTAACGTGGATTTCAAAGCTTTCATGTTGACTCGTTGCATTGATTATTTCGATACAATTTGCGAACCTTCGCAAGAAGATTGGCTTTATGCGAAATACAAAGAGCAAGCGCTTAAGATGTTATTGCAGTTAAAGAAAGTTGAGAAAAATGGATTTTATTCTATTGATAGCTCTTACGATAAATTTACAAAATTCTTCGAATAGAAAAAAAGGATAAAATATGAAACATTCAAATCACACTTTACGTTATTTAGGGGATGCCACGGTCTATCCTCTATTAGCTAGTTTTCTGTTTACATTAGTAGCAGCTGTACTATTTATTGTCATCATTAGGCGGACCGTGCAATTAAAATCCAAGTTTTTCAAAAAGAATTATGGTAGTACAAGTGTTAGTTTATTACTATCTCTTCTTTGCTTTGTTTCACTAGTAGTAGGAACCTTCGGAGTTTATCACCATGCAGAAAAAAACATTGCAAACGGTAAACTAAATGACTATTATACCTTGTCTAGAGAGGGTAATAAAATCAAGTTATTGAATAAAGAAACTGATTATTCTTATTACTTCAAAAAAAATCAAGAATTGTCGATCATAAAAGAAACAAAAGCTTTTTATGAAGTTAGTTACAATCATAAAAATTTTGTAGTTAGAAAGGATTTAGTGCAGGTGCAGTGAGTAATTATCTATAAAAGAAAAAAGGAGTTAAAAAACTCCTTTTTTTGCTACTTTAGTTTGACTATGTAATTCTTATATGATATTATTTTCTTGTATAATATAAAATAGAAAGAAATAATAAAAGGTGGAAAAATGTAAAAAAGATAAGGAAATAAAAAATAGAAAAAAAGGAGAAAAAAATGAGGCGGAAAAATAAATCAACTAGACCTCTTGCTAAGGCTTTAAGCGCATTTTTTGTAGCGTTCTTAATCGTATTTGGGTTGAGTTTCACGAAGGGGGTTTCTGCAGAGAGTATTTCTGACAAAGCTCCTGTAAGTGGCGTTTACGACCCTCACGGCTATCTTTCACAAGATGTTGTTAAAAAAGTAGAAGGACTCAACGAAAAATACAGAAACATGGAAAAGAAACCTCAAATTGCAGTAGCTATTATTGATAGTTTAGATGGCAATTTGGAAGAAGTAGCAAACAAAACTATTAGGAACTGGAAAGTTGGTTACAAAGAAACTAACATGGGTCTTTTAGTCCTGGTTGCCGTAAAAGATAAAAAGATTCGTACAGAAACGTCTAATGAACTCGCTACTGTACTTACAGATAGTGACACAAGTAAGCTAAATGACTTGATCAAGCCTTACTTCAGGAAGTCGGATTATTCTGGAGGAATGAACGCATATTTAGATGGACTAGATGCCAAATTTGCTACAGCATTTTCTGGAGAATCAGGGAAAGAAAGTGGAAAAGGTGATGATTTAAAAAGCTGGATGAGTGAACTTACTGGATTTTCTTCTGGTGAAGAAAACTCTGATAAAACTACTAAAGCATTGCGTAAACTTGTTGATGTTGTTTTTGTTTCAATTTCTTTCGTATTATTCGTGGTTATCATTCCTGTTACATTGATTCGATTTATACTGCGACTTACAAGGTATTCCTCTTATGGATATTACGATTCATCAAGTAGTCGCAGCTCTTCTAATTATTATTACAGCAATGACGATAATGACAATGAAGATGATGACAAATACATCAAAAAAGATAGCCAGACAAGTCAAAAGAAATCGAAGAAAAAATCTCATGATGATTCTGATGATGATTCAGATTCAGGGGGCGGTGTCTTCTTTGGAGGTTCTTCTTGGGACAGCGGAAGCAGTTTTGACAGTGGCTCTTCTTGGAGTAGTGGTGGCGGATTCGATAGTGGTTCATCATGGGACGGAGGAGGCTTTGACGGTGGCGGATCTTCTGGCGGTTGGTAATGTAGAAAGGATTATTGAAAAATGAAAACTAAACAGTATGTGATTGGTGGAATTGTAGCTTTTGTACTTATTATTGCACTTAGTGTTATGGGGAGTTACAACAGCTTAGTTTCATCTCAAACGGAAGTAGAGCAAGCGCAAGCTAAAATTGAAGCAACTTTACAACGTAGGTATGACTTAATTCCTAATGTCGTGAATTCCGTTAAGGGATACATGACACATGAGGAAGAAGTGTTCAAATCTATTGCAGATGCACGCGCCAAAATTGGTTCAAATGTATCCGCAAAAGAAAAGACTGCAGCTCAGGGCGAACTTGATTCAGCTGTTTCTCGTTTGTTGGTATTAACTGAAAATTACCCTACTTTGCGCTCTAATGAACAGGTTCAATCTTTGATTGTCGAGCTTGAAGGAACAGAAAACAGGATCTATGTAGCTAGAACAGACTATAATGCTGCTGTTACTAAATATAACAAGTCTATTCGTTCTTTCCCTAAGAACATTATTGCAAACAGCTTTGGTTTCAAAGAAAAAGAACTAGTGAATGCAACGAAAGATGCACAAACAAAAGTTCCTACAGTAGATTTAAGTAATAAATAAGGAGGACTCCCAATGAAAGCAGGCGGAGAATTAGCCAAGCACCGTGAACAAGCAGCAAAGGAAGCTGTTTTATTCAGTCAAAATTTTCTAAAAGAAAAAGGTTCTATTCTGGGTATCCAACAAGTTCTCATTACTGAGGACGAAGGTAGTGGAGACGTAAAGATAAGGGCTTCTTTCCAAAATTCAGGATTGGGTTCAGTTGAAATTTTCGATCTTGTCCTCAAGACACTGGTTCGTTTCTTAGGTGGTCCTCATGGTGAACTTTTCAAAGAACTAAAGTTTACCGACAAAGAGGTTGAAGAACTAACAGAGGAGATCATGGTGATCATTTATGGCTCCTTAATGAACGCTTTTTCTAAAAAAGGAATCAATGCTTTTGATCCAAATGAATTTGAAGATCCATATGTGAGTGAATTCTTCGAAGATTTTACTGGTAAGGCCTTCATGGCAGCTTTGTCTGCTTCTGCAAAAAACAAAGAATTGATGTCAGCAGAAGAAGTTGAAGATTTGATTGATTCCGACGAAGATGATTAGATTAATTAATTTGAAATAATAAAAAGGACTTGGCATAAGCCAGGTCTTTTTTTATGAAAAAAGCATTGACATTCTTTGTTATTTATGATATACTTGTATCATAAATAAAGAAAAGAGGAACAAGTGATGTCAACAAACGCTTTTATTGGAGTTAGAGAAAATGGGTCTATCAGTTACATTTATAATCATTCTGATGGTTACTTAGAATATTTGGGACGAATGTTGCTTGAACATTATAATTCTGAAGAAAAAGCAAAAGCTTTAGTTGCTCTTGGGGACGTTTCTATTGTAAAAGAAAAGCTTAAACCAGCAGAGGGTACGGTGCATAGCTTCAATGTTGGCGAGCGTCAAGATGGTGTCTCGGTCTTCTATGGACGAGACAGAAATGAGGATTGGGAATCTATCAAGCCTATCTTTATTCAAAGCACAGTTTTCGATGAACATCAATATTATAATTATTTATATGATATTGAACAAGGCCGCTGGTTGTTTACTAGAAATGGTAAAGACTTCCAAAAACTAGAAGAAGTTATTGCTGAACTTTCATCTGAATAAGAATCAAAGGAGAAATAAAAAAATGACAAAAGCACCAAAATTCAAAAAAAGCGATTTTAAAGTAGGGCAAAATGCAGGCATCATTGAACAAATACTATTTTTAGAAGAAGGAGAATTTGATGAGGTAAGTTTAAAACAAAATCTTATAAAACTCTGGAAAGAAAAAGAAGATATTTTTATCATGAAAGAGGAAGTAAAACTCCCAAACAATGCAATTCTTCGTTTCGTTATTGGGGTGGCAGGATACAGCTTTGAAGTTGTTAAAAACGATGAGGCGCTATGTGAATTTGATGTAAATAGTTTCTCTGACCCCTCTGATATTGATAGCTGTTATGGTTTTTCTTGTTATGGAAGTGTTTTCTCTGGAAAGGCGAAAGAGCTTATTGTTGACGTTGAAGAAGATTATAATTTTGATGAGGTTGTTGAAAAAATCTCTGAAAAAGGTTGGTTAAACAAATTTGGATTTTACACAACTGCTATGCTAAAAGTTATTGAAGAACGAAAAAAATAACTACAACACAAAAAGAACTGCTACAATTGTAACGGTTCTTTTTCTTTATTAGTAATATGGCAGCAATCAAAAAATGCCTCTATGGGCGTTTTATTTTTTGTAATCTCGGTTTAGCTGGATAATTCCTCCATCAGTCCCAACTTTTTTCAATCTGACATAGAATTTGTAGCCTTCTTCCTTATTTAAAACACGAGATAAGGTCATGGAATTGATTTCTTGATCTATCTTTTTCATTTCATCAACTGCAAAAGCTTGATAAAACGGAGATTTATACTTTCCTAATACTAAATCTTCAAGAATTTCTTTGAAATCTTCATAAGTTTTCAATTCCTTGGCTGTTACTTCAGTAAAGCCATTCTGGGTATTATAAACAACAATCTTCATATAATCAATCACTTTCTTTTTATAACTTTATTATAATACTTCTAATTATTAATGTCAATACGGGCTATTACTAAACCAACGTTTTTAAAACTTTTTTCAAAAGCAATTGACTTTTATCGTCTTTTATGATAAAATTATATTGTAAATAAAAAAAGAAAATAGGTAACAAAATGGGATACACAGGTTGGCTAATGCCAGATGGAAAATTTTATCCTTGCAATCATAAAGAACACAGCGAAACTTTACGTGATTTATTAGAAATGTCTCGGTATAGAAGTTTGATGTCTGATAGTATTGAAAGAGGTAAACCTTACAACAGCGAACCTGAAGGTTGCATGTGTTTCTGGGATACCGATTTCAAATTTGCTAGTTTTGTAGGTGAAATGACAAAAGAAGTTGAAGAATTTCTAATTGAGCATTTTTCTGAATTCAATAATGAACAGAAAAATAGTATTTACAACAAATTCCGCTTCCTTGATAATAAAACAAAAAAGCAGGAAGAGGCTATTAAAAAATTCATAAAAGATATGGGGAAATAAAAAATGGTAAGATTTGATCCAAGTATTAGTTATTCTGATGAAGCATCAGAAATTTTTAGCCAGTATCGAAAACTAAAAGAAAAACAACAAAAAAATGAGCAGGACCGTCTTTCTGAACCTATAGGTTACGCCACATTGAAATTAGACCTTCTTACAGAAGATATGAAGGAGCGTGTGGAAACATTTTTCAAAGAAAATAAGCATGATTTTGAGTATGGCGGAGAAATTATCACGCGCGAATATTATAGAAAATATCTAAGCAAACATTTTGGAGAATGTTTCTTAACCCAAGGGTTGATTGATTTCTTCAAGGTGAATCCAGAACATAAATTTAAAGTAATGGCTATCCATGAAGGATTTGCGGTTGTTGAAATTTACTCTAAAGCTTATATTGTTCCTGAAGAAGTTCTAGAACTTGTTGAAAAGACAGATAGCGTAGCAGTTGCCAATGAGTTAATGGTAAAAACTGATAATCAACTTACTTTGGCAAGCGATCTCGAAAATGCTAAAGAATTGATTGAAAAAGTTTCTAATTTTGAAGATGAAGCTTTTGCAGGGCAACTAGCAGCCATCAACAACCTGAAGGCTGAAATGGAAGCTAAAATTACAGCTATGTATGAAATGCAGGCTAAAATGATGGCTGAACTTCAAAGCAAAATTCAACTTTATGAGCATGAGCTTTTGATTATGCGTTCAGACTTAACAGCTTTTGAGTATCGTAACGGTTTGACAGTTAATTTTATGAACATTCACAAAGGTGCTAACGCTCCTGTTCATCAACCTATCATTATCCATCAGAAGCTTATTTATTTAGACGAAGATCTTCCTCGTCTCACAGATCTCTATGACGTGAACTCTGGTAGCTTGGAAGTAGCACTCAAGAATTCACCAGCTCTTCTGGAGCATATCTGTCCTACAAGTAAGGGGATTACCTTTCTCAAAATGCGTAACTCTGCTGGGCGCTTTGAGTTAAATAATACTGTCATGGAATTTGTTCGAGACGTAATGCCGAATGAAGTAGGTGTCTTGATTCGCAACGGAGAAAACACTTGGTTCACATGGCTTGACAGCAATGATATTTCTTTGTCTACTGATTCGTTCACATCTAAATCTTCTGATGAAGAAACGTCAGTATCCCTCCTTCAGTCTCGTTACTATTTGTTTAATCTTATTATGGGCTTGATTGAGCGTAATGAAATCTTGCAACTGGACCATGTTCCAACAAATATGTTTGCTGACCCAAGCATCATCTGGTCTAGTGCCGATTCTCAAATTGCTGATTCAACCTATGTTGAATTAAGTAAGATTATTCCAATTTTGAACCGATATTCTAAAGCTGATGATCCAATTTACATTCTAAATTCCTTTACCGATAAAGCTACTTATAGTGATCGTTACGGTGGAGGGACAACTGAGCGTGGACGTGGAGATAACGCTTTGACGGATAACACCTCTGTTAAAGAAGGGCTTAACAAAATCAAGGGAATTGATTATTTTTCTAACTTTACTTATCGCTTCTATGTTGGCGGAGAAAAAGAAAGATATTGGGTTGATGATGACAAAGCTAAAATCAGTCCCAGCCTTTACATTGAAGAAGACGAATTTATTAACCTAAAATTCCTCAATAGCAATCTTATCAACTATTACATTCATACCAAACGTATTGGTAAGGTTTCAAATTCTGGTCGTTATGTTGATTTCTCACACATGCTTCCTATTCTTTTTGGAATGAAGAAAGCTTTGGAAGAGCAAGAAAAGATTGACCGCCTTCACATTGTTTCACAAGATTACGATTTGAATCTTTTGACGGCTTTTAAAATTCTTCATGATGTGCGTGTGATCACTCCGTACCAAGCCAAACGCTACTCTAAATGGGTTGCTGGATTGAATGAAGAGAATAAGGCTTATTACAAGCAATTACTTCTTATCAATGATTTGGACAACGTTATTCGCAAGCCGAAGGTTTATGCTGCAGTAAGTAAACCTGTACTTATTGACAACGAAGATCGCAAAGAACGGGGAGATGATGATTACGCTATTTTCGCAATTAGTGAGGCTGATCGTTACACAGGTACAATTGTTGATGAAACGAAACCTTGGAGAGAACAAAATGTTCATTTTGCTTACGATGAAGAAGTTTTAAAGACTTATTATTGGGGCCATGATAGTCGAATTAAAACATTCTCTAGTCAAGAAAACTTTGATAAAGCTATGGCTAAAGAAATGGTTTTCCAACACCTTATCTATCGTAAAAGTACAAAAGAATGTACTATGGCTAACATTCACGAACGTTTTGGAGAGCGTGAATGGCGTTTAGTTGATTTCTTTGATTATGAAGGTAACACCAAAATGGTTAAAGAAGTCGAAGAGATGAATAAGGCTTTGAAAGAAGCTAAGAAAGAAGCTAAACAAAAATAAAACAATAGAGGGAGTTTCCCTCTATTTTATTCGATAAATTTGTTTATTTGTTATATAATGTATTTGTGAATAAAAAAATAAGGAAGTTTACTAAACAAATATGGAACAAATGAAGAAATACGAGTTAATCAAAGATGATACTGTCAAAGCTACAAACTATAATTATGTCATTTCGAAGGACAATCCAAACGAACTTGTTAAAATTGGTAATGTTGATGATATTGACGGGGAACGAGTTCTTAGTTACGAAGTTAACCTTTATAGAATTCGAGCTTTAAGAGACTTTGGCGATGTCAAAAAAGGTGATTTAGGTGGCTATGTTCAGAGTGAAGAAAACCTCAGTCATGAAGGGAATGCGTGGATTTATGACAATGCTAAAGCTTATGAGAATTCTAAAGTTCATGGCAATGCTCAAATTCGTGATAAAGCTGAAGTTTACTTAAATGCTGAAGTTTACGGTAATGCAGTTGTATCTTTTGAGGCAACAGTTAGTGACGATGCTAAAGTGTATGAGAAAGCTAAAGTAGGAGGTGGCGCTCATGTAGAATGTGAAGCTGAAGTTTACGGCAATGCGGAGGTAACTAACGGAGTTTGTATTTCTGGTTCCGCAAAAATCTATGGTTATGCTGTAATTAGTGATGAAGCTTCAGTTTATGATTTTGCAGAAGTGTATGGTAATGCTTATGTGAGCGAATGCGCCTTTGTAGGAGGACATGCGAAAATTTATGGGCATGCCACGGTATACGGTTACGCTGATGTGCAAGGGAATGCCGAAGTTTATGGTGAAGCTCAAGTGTTTGACCATGCTTCATTGTATGGAAATGTTAGGTTGCACGGGATAGGTGTTGCGTCTGGCGGGGCTACACTTGCAGTAGATGCCGAAGTAACAAATTTATTAGACTGTGTATATTTTAGAAATAATTGGTCTCATAAAGATCTCAAAGATCCGCATGATGATAGTTTATTTAGCAATGGCAATTTTATGGAGGAATATGTTACATATACCCATTCAAATCAAAAATGGCTCCTTGGGACATTTTACGGAACTGGCGAAGAATTGATTGAAGAAGCTTATGAAGAAGATCAACGAACGGGAGATCTTATTAAAGCCCACGTTGATTTTGTGAAAACACTTCATAGCCTTGAAGGTAAGTATGCCAAAAAAGAAACAAAAAAATAAAGTTATTAAAAAAAGAAGACTAAACTAAAAGAGGTGGATTCCTCTTTTTTTACTTGACAAATCCACTTATTTATGATACAATTATATCATAAACAAAAGGAGCTAAAAAATGTATAACATCTACAACAAGGAAAATGGCGAACTACTTGAGGAACGAGTAACCGAACAACGGTTAATCGACTTTGCAAACAAAGAATTTGCAGAAACAGATAATATTGAAGATGCAATTGAAAACGATTTGCTTTTCTATGACAATGTTTACGATGCTCAAATGAGCCTGGAAGCATTTGGTTTTAGAGTGGAAGAAATATAAAAAGGAGAAAAACAGATGATCACATTCCAAGCTATTATTGACGAGGCTCGCAGGCAGAAACATATACTTGCACTAGATTTTTACAACCTACTTAAAGAAACACAATTCGAACGCGACAATTATAGGTTTGACCTTGTTGCATATTTTGAAGACAAAGGCTCGGAAACTGTGGTTGGTTTTGGTATAGATAATTGGGTAGAAAATGCTTCTTTTTGTGAAAACAACATTAAATTAGCAATCATGGATATTGAAGATTTTAATGAAGATCGTGAACTTTCTTTCACAAATGTCTTAACTTCGCTTGAAATGCAATTAGACAAATTGGAAGAAACTCTTAATAAAAATATGAGAGTGAAAGTAAAAAGTAATGTTATCGCCTTTGAATATAAAGGTTTTTGGGTAGAATCTGAAAGTTTTGACCAAGCCGAGAATGGGCATCCCGAAGATGGAATTACTTACACTAGTTATGTTTGGCATTCAAAAAAAGAGCGTGATGCTTTAGAAGACCAAATTGAAAGCTTAGTCGAAGCTTATGATAATCCCGAAGAATTAGAAAAAGGTGTTAAAAGAGCTATTGATGAATATATCAAAAAGAAAGAGGCGAAACAATGATGCAAGTAGCATATAACGACCAGTTTGGAGGATTTGGATTATCTGATGAAGCTTTATCTTTGCTTAGCGAACGCAAAGGTATTAAATTTGATGATTATTTAGCCTCTGAGCTTCCACGTCATGATCCTGAACTTATCAATGTTATAAGTGAGCTTGGAAACAAGGCCAATACAACAGTTTCTTCGCTTGTTATCAAGGAATTGTCAAGCCCATATTACAAGATTGTAGAAGTAGATGGACGTGAAAAGGTCATTGAGCCTGAGCTAAGTGAGTACATAAAGATTGATTTGTAAAAAAGAAAGAGGGTGAGTTTTTGTTAGAAATTTTTGTATCAAATGGACTTGAACTTGGAAAAAGGGGGACGAGTCTTTTTGTAATATTTGCTTCTATAATGTTTTTATTAGCGATCCTAGTTTTGATATCTATGCTTTCTGGTCCTGTTAGTAAAAAAGATAAGAAAGAAGGATTTACTCATTTGATTTTTGCTTCTTTACTTTTTTTGGTGATGAGTTTCTCCGCTTATAAGACACATCAGGTGGAAAATTACTATGCTAAGATTGCCAAGTTCAACAATCTCAGTCAACACTATAACGTAAAAAAAGACGGGAAGATACTAAATTTCACCCGCAAAGGTAACGATACTAACCTAACGAAGGTTGCTACAGTTGTAATTGTAAATGAGAATGATAGAGAATATTATGTGAATTATAATGAGAATATTTATGTTGTGCCAAAAAAAGATGTAAGGGAATGAATTTCATTATACATAAGTAAAAACATATTACAAAAATAAAGCATATTCTTGATGAGTGTGCTTTTTTTTATGTGAAGTTGAACGACCTATAATTAAGGATAATTAGCTCTAAAAAATTTTTGGTTACAAAAAAATCTATTAAAAATCGTTGACAAATGTATACTTTGAAATTGACAATTGGATACTAATATGATATAATCTATTTATAGTTATTAAAATAAAACGGAGCAAAAAATATGAAAAAAATTAATACGTTAGAAGAATTTATCGCTGAAATTAAGGATAAAAACATTCTTGCTGAATTGAATCAACTAAAAAAGAACGAGAAGAAGCAATTTGAGAGAGTCTTATATCTATACAAAAATATAAGGCCACGTTATTATTTTGCAGTTGAAAAAGCAATTTTAAAAACGAAATTTTCTGATTCTACTAAAGAAAAAATGAGCTATTTCAACAAACTTATTCTTGAATCTTGTTATACAGATTTCAAGTTCTTCAAAGAAGCAGGGGGATTTGTTGTTGGTGATAAAGTTTATAACACCTTAGATTCTCAATTGAATCAAAAAACTATTACAGAAATTTTTGAGAAAGATGGAGAGTTTTTTGCTTGGTTTCTTGAAAATACTGAAGTTTTAGATTATCCTATCTTAATTGAGTTGGTTTCAAAAGTTAAACCAAAAGAAAATAAAAAATCCCTTGTAGAAATGGTGGAAGATGAGGAGCATTTAATTGACTCTCTAAACATCGTTGATATTACATCAACAGTAGGTTCATTCTTGTCAGATTATGGATCAGGTTTTTTTGACCTTCATCCAGTTTACCAACGGGGTCTCGTTTGGAGTTTAGAACAAAAGCAGAGCTTTATTAAATCTCTTTTTAACAAGAGGGCTAAAGTCACTCCAACATTCCTGGTCAACCCTAATAAAATTAAAGATGGTTATTATGAAGTTTTAGATGGTAAGCAGCGGATTAGCACGATTTTAGAGTTCGTCAAAGGTGGGTTTACTGTAGAAGGTTTTTATTTCAACGACTTATCTTTGAAAGATATCATTTGTTTCAAATCAGTCCCGTTTGTCTATAAAACAATCAAATACTATGATAAAAAGATTGGTGAAACTGAAATGCCTCTAAAAAGCAAGATTGAGTTGTTCCTGCAAGTAAATGAATACGGGGAACATGTCTCTCAAGAACATCTTGAAAAAATTAAAAATGCCTATTTGTAACAGAAAAGGATAAAACGAGTAATGGACAAGGAAATATTAGATTATATTCGTAAAACCAAGCCGAGTAAAACCCTAAAGGAAGCTTTGAATGAAGCTCCTGCAGAAATATCTAAATGGTTTGGCAGAGGCGATCGAAAGAAGAACGAAGATGAATTTGCTAAATTGTGGCTTCAGACTGAAGTGCAGCAAGAAAAACGCTACCGCATTTCAATTAAAGGCGTGGGCTTAGAAGCTCCTGTTTTGAAGAAGAATACCAGTAGTGATATCTGGTTCTTCGGCATTAAGGCAGGTGATGTTGGGATCTTCAGAGAATATCATACGGAAGCAGATTTGCGAGCTAATGGCTTTGGCTGGACCTTCGATTGTGAAGGAGTGGAAATTGAGGAAATTGGATAATGGTGAAAGGTAAAAAATGAATAAACAAGAACTGATTGATAAACATGAAGAGAGTTATAAAATCATTAAAATGGACTTCCCTCATATTAAAGTTTTGAATCAACTTTGGGACGATATAAAACAGTTAGATGAACCTCAGAAACCAACAGTACCACAATTCGTGGCCGATTGGTATGAAGAGAATAAAGATGACTTTAAAGCAAAGTTGTTTAGTTATCTGATCAATTGGTACAGTACAACTGAAGCGCCTGATGTTAAACAGTGGATTTTTGAGAATAATGATTCACTTCAAATTCTAATCAATATGCATCAGTTTGGTTACGAGATTGAAGAAGGGCAACTATATACTGTTCGGATAATCAAAACGGAACAATATTTGTACGGCATGGGAGATAAATTATCTTTCGTTAAT
>ERZ773074.486-NODE-486-length-16953-cov-22.323707_pt1 | contig 16953 bp, 9 predicted proteins | sample MGYA00580615_ERZ773074 | MGnify/ENA primary metagenome ERZ773074 (study PRJEB29015, sample SAMEA2738126) | human oral metagenome | biome: human oral; feature: human-associated habitat; material: saliva | place: China | collected 2160 ...
CAAATGTTTCGAATCATGCTGTTACTTTGTTACTCATTGATTGATACCAATACCAACCCCTTCTACTTTTCGACTGTCTCAGATTGGAAGAGTAGAGCCACGTACTCAGCGGTTCGGACTTACCGTATCAGTTCATTCAAGCAATACTATCACTAGTAATAGCCAGTTCATAGAAATCGGTTTAAGTGTTTAATACCCTATTCATCTCCTTGTAAGGTATCTTCCATCATTTCTTCAACGTATGATATTACATCTTCAATCTCCAAAAATGATGGATCTAAGTGACATAAGAAGTGCCAATCTTTGGCGTCTTTTTTTCTGTAGAGAAATGCTTCGCCATCTTCACTTCCGAAATAGCTTCTGTCGGCTTCATAACCTTTGCTTTCTAAGAAAGCTTTTACCTTGAGGAAGTTTGCTTCTCTTGCTTCGATATAGGCTTTGACTTCATCGTTATTAACGACATAAGCATCGACTTTTGTAGCTCCTTCAATAATTTTATCGTTTTTAACGGATAGATTCGAAATTTCTTTCCAAATAATCTCGACATTTTCTTCAGGGGTAAACGAAAATCTAGATAAAGGAACAATATTTCCATTGAAGACAATTTCCATATAATCCGGCAAGTGTTTAGGATTAACATACTCCACTTCAAAATCGTCTTCTGTTTCTAAAGTATATCCAGGAATTTGAGCGACAAATGCTCTTCCTTCTTCTAAAGTCTCAAATAAGACTAAATCCTTTGAATAATTGTTTTGATACAACTCTAATATAACCATCTTTAATCCCTTCTAAACTGTCCATAGATTGATTTTTCAGAACATAATGCTGATTAGTTAGTAACCGTGATGATATAGCAAATTCTTATTCACATCTTCTTAAAACATCGTTCAAAGACTCATCTAGATTGGATTAATAATCACCATTATTTATTCATATATCATTCTCTTTAAAGATATGGCAAAATTTCTAGTAACTGACTATATCATTTATGCTATTGAAACTCCATCTATAAGCTTGCAGGGTCACATTCAATAACTCATTAAAAACATTGAAGCGACAATAGTTTAACTCCTATACATCTTTCTTAGATAAAGTCACATAGTCTGTCAGGTACAAAACTCCTGAAACTAAAGCTAATATACTAGAAAAATAGGAAAAAAAAAGGAACAAAACCTAGAATGGATGCAGTAAACAGAAACTGATAGGTTTTATTGTTGACTTTTGAGTTCTCATCATGGAGAAAAAATGCCAGAAAAGCCAAAATTAGCAATATAAAACAGGTGAAATAGACCATATTTCTCAAATCAGGAACTTCAACAAACCGAGAGATTAAATAGAATATTTTGCCCCCCTCTTTATCAGAAGAGGCATAAACAATCACATAAAATCCAATGATGGCACTGATTCCGTTTATGAGTAATAATTTTTTTGATTTTATAAGATCCTTTTCTTATTGATTAAACCCTTTTTCTTTTTTTAATTGTTTCTTTACTCAAACTTTCCCGTTTCAATATTTAGAGAAACAACATCATTATATCTACACATATAGAACATATTAATTTTTTCACCTGTTTTTTAAAATAGCAGAATTTAAATTTATAAGGACAAAATCTTAGGTTTAATTTAAAATCATTTATCAATATAGTTCAAAATGAATGCTCAAAAAAACTAAAATAAGAATATCAAAATTTTTGAATATAGATAAAGTTTTTATAAATTAATTATTTTTTTAATAACTTATCCGATGATCATTTCAAGTTGTACTAGTAATTCAAATTTTATATTTAGTATCCTTTTAATTATCATTTTGTAACTCTTCTATTCCACAACTCTTCAAATATTGAAAAATTTTATCATAATAATCCCTGTTTCTTGATGAATCTTCTTCTGAACCTTCAGAAACATATATAACCAATCCCTGTCTTGCTCTGGTTAACAAAACTCGATAAGCATTTTTCATGTATCTCTGTCTTTGTTCCTTGTTAATATGATACCACTTCGTGCCTCTAAACTTAAAATAATCAAAAGCTTCAGTTGTATATCTAAAATCAGCATCCCATGCTAGTAATGCATAATCGAGCTCTAAACCTTGAACTTTAAATTCAGATGCCGCCACCTCTAAATAATATGAGGAGTCAACATTTTCTTTTCCGTTCAAAAACCAACCTACATGATTTATATCTGATGGAACCCATATACCTTCAGCGCGCAATCTTTTTCCTTCTGAGCTTGCTAAAAGTCCAAATCTTTCTGTTCCACGAGCCTGATCTTTTACCCATTTTTTCGCTAATTCAAAATTACGTGTGAGAAAAATTGGATATGATTTTTTAAGTTCACAATAAACACTTCGAGCTTCTTCTACTTTTTCATCTAACAACAATTTCACAAAAAGCGATAATTTTTCGCTTCTAAATGAGCGTAACGAAATCCCTAAATGTAAATCTGAAATGCTATGATACTCTCGTCCATGCAATAATGTCAGGATATCTGAATTTCCAACGTATTCTGTATCTGTAATCTTATCCGACAAATATATCTTCCAGTCTGGATAATTATCAGCCAAAGTTTCAAACCATTCTTTAATTCCTGCTTCTCCGTTATAAATTTCTTGTCCCCCACCCACAAGACAAACTATAACAGCCCAATCTCTATGTCGATCCATAATACTAATCAAAAAATCAGGTTCTGACTGATTAAAATCGGGTATTCCTTTTTTTCGCTTCATAAAATCAGTGAGTGATTCTTTATTCCATGCTCTTTGAGCCTCATCAAAAATTGCTACCTTTTCTACTGGTGCCATTTTTGTAGTCAAAGCCTCATCTCTGAACTTATGAATAATTTGAATAAAGGTTTTCGTTTCTCGAAGGGCACTTTTCTTAGTTACGCCTTCTCTCTTCGAACGATCTAATGCAAGTGCATTTTGCAAAACATCAACCAGTGGACCATTTCCTGAAAGAAAAACAGCATGTTCATCTTCATTAAAATGATGACGTTCGTTTGCTATATTCAAGCCAGCAAGTGTTTTCCCAGCACCAGGGACTCCTGTAACAAAACATATAGCTTTTTCATTGTTCTTCTTACATCGATCGATTACATTAGAAATTGCTTCTGTTGTGATAGATAAATTCTTTGCACCAGCATCATTCCTAGAAATATCTTCAACACCATGTTTTCTATACAATGCCTGCGCAGCTTCAATTATAGTTGGTGTTGGGGAATATCTAGAATTCATCCACTCCATTGCAGATAATGGTGTGTCATTAATTCTCGAAATGGTTTCTCGAATAGTACTTCCAATATTGTCTTCATTACAAAAAAGTGTGTTAAGAATATTATCTGCCATATAAAAATAATCATTCTGCTTTTCCGTCGCCTTCGTAGAAACGTTAATCGGGACAAGATATCGAGTCCTACTTTTATCATGAAAATATTTCAAATCCAACGCATAATCCATAACCTGATCTGTAGTAGATTTCTTGTACTCTTTATCTCCTACCTTAAACTCTAGCAGAAAAATAATTCCCTTTATTATACATATCACATCTACTCTATTTCCCATTCTTGGTATAGTATATTCGAAAATAATGTAACCTTGAGAAAAATTAACTAATTGTTCCTTCAGAATCTGAATCTCAGATCTCCAAGCCATCTTTTGGAGATCTATAGTCTCAAACTCATCATTAATCAATAATTGGCCGAGAACAGACTCATCATTCTCTAATATAAAGTTTGATATAGAATTAAAATAGTATGCTCTTCGACTCATAAGTATATCCTTAGTCCTTTGATAATGCTTTATTAAGCTGGTAGGCTAATTTTTCTGCTATTGCTTTTGCCATTATAGGCGGCACCGCATTTCCTACCTGCTGATATTGTTTATCTTTTGATCCACAAAAAACGAAACTATCCGGAAAAGTCTGTAAACGAGCTGCTTCTCTTATACTCACTGCTCTGTCTTTAGTAGGATGCACCCACATTGATTTACGTACATTAACAACTGTACCGGACGGCTCATCATATTTTAAACGAAGGTAGATCGTGTTCTGTGTTCTCGTAACATCCGTATAGGTGTTTGTTTTCATTTCTTCAGATAAAGAATGAAAATTTTGTCCTTGTTCTAACGCTTTAAAACGCTCCATAGCTGTTGGTGTTGTTTTCGTTATAATATGATTATACAATATCTTAGAATCTCGAAGAGTCTGAGCCAAATCACTTAAATCCGTTTTATCTTGTAGCTTTATGCCATTATTATCATCGGATACATTATAGATTGGCTCAACATCTTCTATATCTTGGATCGCTTCCGCAACTGTCCTAAATGGACCGTCTTTATATTTTCCTTCCGGAAGTTTAACCTCATCTGTAATTTCTTTACGGATGCCCATTACTACAAAACGCATTCTTTTTTGTGGAACTCCAAATTGAGTTGCGGATAGAACATCTTCCGTAATAACATATCCATCGTCATCATCGCTCCTCTGCAACTTTGCCTTTAAATAATCAAAAATAGCAAATGAACGTATATTTGCAATTAGTCCTTTATTGTCGGTATAGCTATCAACCACAATATCGTTTTCATATATCTCCTGTGCCTTACTTATCATCCTTTGGTACATAATTGCTGGCTCTATCAATTCCTTAATCTGAGATTCTTCTATTTTCCCGGCGTAATAATCTAGTATTGCATTAAACGCAATCATATCAGCGTTGAGAATGAAATCATCTTCATTTCGTTTGTTGTGCTTCTCTGATATTTTTATCAAACGATGTTTATGCTTATCCATTACACCTTTAAATTTTGTTACATTCTTAGATGCTTTATAAATAATGTTCAATTCGAGGTAATCAAAATCATCCCATTTATATTGAGCAATTTCTTGTTCAGACTGCACAATGTTAATCGCTCCATTAAACATAAACTCAGCATCTAGTAAGGCTAATTCCGTATTAGCAGTGTCAATCACATTGCTTTCTACTAATTCTATGTCATCCTTACATAGGTAGAATCTATGAACATCTGATCTAAGCATACTCACATTTTCCATTACAAATGCCTTAGGTTTTAGTTCTAAGATTGCTCTAATATACTGTTTCACCAGGGAATTATTCTGGCTAATTGCATGATTTTTTTGCCTATTTGCATTAGAAAACCCCTGACAAGGTGGTCCTCCGATCACAACATCAATATCGCCATATTTTTCTTTTATTTCTTTATAATTAGCATCTCTAACATCGCCAAATACAGCTACTCCCGGATGATTTTTCTTATATGTTTCCTGCATTGCAGGATTAAATTCATATGCAACTTTTATATCAAATTTCTTTGTTTGCATAAATCCCAGACTCAATCCGCCGGCACCCGCAAACAAATCTATTGTTTTAAACATCGTTCCTCCATCTTACGCTTCAATATTAAAGCCTTCTTCGGAGGCTTTGCGTAGCAATTTAAGTAATCGCTTGCTTTGATATGTGTTTGGTATTTTTACAGGCATTTTACATGCCATAGCTAATGCAGATACATCTGTCGGTGTGACCATCTGATTTCTAACAACAAACTCTGATAGTCGCATCCACATTTCTACAGGATAATTAACCACCTCTGACTGTGCTTGGATTTCATTTACAAACTTCTGCTCCTTCTTAGCAGATTTCTGTGCCGCTTTCTGTTCATTGATAGTAATTAAACAATTCTCAATATCTGCAGGAATATCTATATGTATCTTCTTCACATCTTCCCAACAATCATTTCTCTTACACCACTGAGTAACGTTTGCAACTTTTCTTGACGGATCAGTAATTCGGAGGAGAACCAGCTCTGCCAATGCGGTTAAAACTGTCCCCACTTGTTCAGGTACACTTTGTCTATTCCAAATCAGCATCAAATCAAGGTCCTGTCCTTGATATTGATTATGCAACAAATTTCTAAATTGTGCCAATGTGTAATATATGATATTTGCACGATATCCGCCTTCATACCAAGGCTGTTTTGGTATAGTCTTCTCTAAATATTGGAACAAAAGAATCAAGGCTGCAGTAGTTTGGAAATATCTCTCATTAAACTGTTCCTCATTTGCATTCCATTGCTCATCAATGTACTCTGCAAACGAATTAAAATTGGTCTGCGCACCCTTACTTACAACCTGAGGGAATCCTCTCCATGTATTCTGAACCTTTGCAAGATCTGTTTTCTTAATTACCTTATTTTTAGGATGTTGCAACTCAAATTGTTTTTTCTTTGCAGGTGTCAAGCGCATTTGTTCTTGCAGATATTGTCCTCTTGCTCTTTCATAAAACCATTTCGTTTCATACTGTGCGCCTTCAGATGCCGGTGCAAATAAGTGTCTTGATATTTGTTCCATACGACGATGAAATGGATGAGATGCAAAAAAGTCTGCATCACTAACCTTATTCTGACTGTTTGATGATCTAGAAATATTTCTGATCAACTCGTCTGACTCTTCTGGTGTTGATTCATCAATTGAAGTCAATTTCATTTGCACAAAAATAGATGACAAATCTGCTTTGTCTTTATATCTTGCATTTGAAATAGAGGCCGTTGTCTGTCCACCATTAATAATCTGAAAATCTCTAACAAATGTGATAAATCCTCCATGGTTTGTATCCTCTATCTCAACATCCATTGCAGTTGCTGATATACCGTTATTAAACGCAAAAAACATCTGCGGATTGTTCAAGATAGTACCTCTTATTTTCTTATTGACCGCCACTTTAGTAGATAAGAATGATCTGACATTTCCCTCCAAAAGTTTACTTCCATACTTGTCATATATATCAGCCAAAACAGTTCCAGGAATTACTCCCAGATAGCTACTGTACTGTTCTGTAGACGCTGAGCTAGCTTCTATACACGGAATACCTTCACCACAATATTCCTTAAAGTCAATCTCAATAATCTGACGGCCTTGCTCTGAACAACAGACTCTGAACAAACGATCAATATCCCATATCTGACCTTCTACCGGAATAGAATTATAGTCATCAATTTCTACGGCCTTTATAGCAGCACTCATATCTGCATCGGTAAATACAAGAAAACGATATTTACGAATCGCCTTTTTGTTATACCTTAAAAGATCTACTAAGTCTGCACATGGTGTACTCATCTCTATTTCTTGATATAAATTAGTTGTCAATGCTGCATCAAGAAATTTCATAAGCAAGCCAAAATCCTTATTCGCAGCTGTTCCGGTAAGTCGGCGTTCCAAATCATTACCATCAAAATCCGCAATAATAAGATTCATCGTATTATCGAATTCATCGTATACATAACCGTCTACTCTATAATTACTACGCCCACTTTTGCCTTTATAAAAAGACGGTGTGAAATCTGATAACGCCTCAGCATCAATTAGATACTGCGCCATATTATCTACAAAGGATGCACATGACCCTTCTCCTGTAACTGTTGCAGCAGTTTTTATACTCTCTATAAAATCTTTTTTAAAATCGGTAGAATCCATGCTAACATCCTCCCATTTTCGTTACTTTTCCCAGCTTTTTATGCTAGGGATATCTATCTGATAAACAGCATTCGTTATTTCTGTCGGAACATCAACTCTCCGTATTCTCGGAAATGATTCATTTACAGTGTATACTTGCTTTGATGACACACTAAAATGCTGTTTATCATATTCTTTCATGTCAATATAACCTGCAGCGCCAAGTTTTAATATTAGCTCATCTGGATTTTCGCCGTGTCGTGAAATCAACTCTATTACCTCATGAACCAATCCATATAACGTGAATGATTTTGGTTGATCCGGTGCACATTTATCGATACGATAAATAACCAATTCTCCTTCATCATTTCTACCTAGTTGCTCAACAGAAGAAATTGATATTTCTGAAGATGAAGCACCTGTAGATTTAATCTCATGCCAACAATCTGCATATACAAAATCTTGATCTGCTCCTTCTGAACCAACCCAGCCTGCTAAAGCAACAGACGGTAGCATTCCATTTTCTATCTTTTCCTGCAGGAACAACAACTCTCCAATGAGACCTTTCTGTGTATTACTACCTAATACCGCATTGCTTTTATGGTCTAATAGTTTTAACCATGCGTTATATCTGCGCAATACCTTAAGCAATGCAATATCATCAGTTTCTACATTGGAATACTCGATAATATCTCCTGCCATTGTTATGAAAACATCTTCCTGTTTTCGATCCATCAATGTAAAGGAAATTGCATATTTTCCATCCTTCCTCTGATTACATGAAGCATCGATACATTTTGATGAATCTATTTTTTTAATTGCCTTTTGGCTCACTATTACGACAGACTTATGCTCCGGCGTTGCATATCGAACATACCACTCAAGCGGATGCTTTACAGATAATTTCAATGCTCCGCCAGAATAGTAATTAATAGTATTCCACTTTTCTCTTAATTCATTTTTTTTACCACTCATTACATATCCTCATCGTCATCATAATTGTCATAAACGTCCACCCAATTTCGCAACTCAATTAAGTTAACCTTATAATTTGCAGTTTCAGTGGAGCCACTAGTGTTAGGGAATCCCACTCCTAACGCAAATAAAAATTCAGGTAAATCTTTATTCTCAGACTTTGAATAGTCGGCTTGTATTATATGTAGCATTAAAATAGGATCTCTGTTGGCTATCAAATACGCTTTGTCCGGAATATTTTTCTTATTCTCATTTCCTGGTATGTTTCTATATGCTTCTTCCGCATATTGAATCTCTTTTTTCGTTAATCCAATTCGTGTGCATCCACCAGCTCCAACACGTAACTTAGTACCACTCACACTGATCATTTTCTTATCAGCTAAAATTTTTCTTTTTTCTGTCCCTTCGATCTCTAATATTTCTTCACCACACTGCAACGTCTCATCGTATGGAATACCAGTTCCAGATTTTATCAATACTACATCCCATCCATTGCTCCAACAATGACTCTCTATAAATTCCGCAAGTGCCCTACCATTGAAACTCAAATGCCATGGATTTGTCTCGAAATCTAACAATAATTGAGCAATATTATCCCCAGGAACATTTTTCCAGTAATAATGTCCTCTCGTACGCTCTTCATCAAAAAATCTATCTCCAATACTACTCAATGAATTTACAAAATTCTTGAATGCTGTCTCATTTGAAGCCAAAATGTTTTTTGATGCTTTTAATCTAGGTGTCTCAAGTAAATTACCAGAGACTGTAACAGGACACGTCAAATCAGTTGCTGTACGCATTTTGTTTCGCGCGGTCACGATTAATGCGCCAGGATCTTGTCGAACTTTCAGTCCAAAGTCTCTAGGAGTTTGATTCGCGTTTCTCATTTTCGAGATTTCTTCCTTAAGTTCAGCTGTTGCTCTAGTAATTTGTCCGTACCAATCGATTGCTTCTGGTGTCATCCATACCTTTGCAACATCCCCATAGTTTGGTCTATATCCGAACCAACGCCCCATCTGCAACAAAGTATCATACATCTTTGTATTACGATGGAAATATGTTACGCCAAGGCCCTCTAACGTCAAACCTCTAGACATACTATTTCCACCTACTGCAATCACTCGTAAACCATCATTTTTATGATTAAAATAGTCTAAGCTTGCAGCACCAGTTTTCATATTTACCGCACGAACTTCAATAGGGGAAATTGCCTTATGCAAATAATTTTTAAGCAAGTTTTCCCATTCTATTCCCACAATTCCGCTCAAATGGTACTTGTCCCAAACAACATGCATTGCTTTTATGTTTCTGATTTTTTCACTTTGAGAAAGTGGTAATTTAGCATAGTTTCTAACATCCGATTTTACCTGATCTAACCAAACATTCAGCATTTCTTGTATCTGATTTTGAACATTGGTATAAAGGCTTATATGTACCATCATAGATCTATGTTCTGTAAGATCACCTCTATAGTCACGAATTGCATTTAGCAACAAGAAATAATATGCGGCTTCATATAGATCCCCTGGTAAATCTTCTACCACAAAGTCTTTTTTATGTTTCGGAGGGAAGCACGCTTCTAACTCTTCTATATCAATCTCTTGGAGCATGTGATCGCTATCAGAATTTTCACCAAATATCCTATCCGCGCCAATATAATTAGTAGGAGCAGACAGCGCATAAATAAAATCAGCTGGAAAGAGATCCTCGTCTTTTTCCGGATCAATAAAAATATTTGCAAAAGGCGTTGCTGTAATACCTAAATAAGTAGTTTTACTGAATAAATTCAATAAACGTCTGATACAGTCATTAATTGCAGCAGGCTGAGAATCTTCGTCTTTCGTATTAACTGATGCGTTGTCAGCCTCATCATCAATTAGCATAAGCGGAAGATCAATCTGTCCGGCGGCATTTTGCGTATTATTATCTGACAGCCACTTGATTAAGTTATTCAAAATCCTTTTATTCTTCTTCACCACTAAAATAACAGGACAATTAACATTTTCGATGCCCAAATTATTGTTTCTCAGAATACCGCTATCAAAATCTTTAGTTACAGAAGTAAACGCAACGATTTTTTTATCTGCTCCATATCTTCCTACTCCGACCGGCTGATTCTTTATACCCTGTTCAGCTTTAGGATCCAGATAATATTCGCTCTTTCTTCCGGTGCATTCGGCATCTAATCTTTCCTGTGTTTGCTTACGTAAGTTCTCCTGCATACCAGCTAAAACAATAATAATTCGATAACCAGTATCTGCTGCTTTATTGCAAATAGCTGTGTAATTAGCTGTTTTACCAGACTGCACGTCACCAAGCACCAGCCCTTTTATTGCAAAATGATCTTCTGATGGATCGCCACATAAATCTAATATTTCATCAGAAACTTTTCCTAGATTTGTTGTAACTCTTGGATTCCAATGTTTAATTTCTTCCAGGTACTTCTTGTATCTATTCCAAAAGAAGAAATCGAAATCTGCTCTCTTAGAAAGCAACCAGGACTGATGCCCGTTATTACGATCGTTAATATATACTCCTACATCCATCCGGATGACTAATGATTGCTTGAGTCTAGAAATTATCTCTGTGAATTCATCATCTGAAACCGGCATAATAGGTGCATTTGTATTTCTTAACAACGTTGCTTTCTCCAAAAATTCATCTTCTGTAGGTGGAACTTCCTTATAAAGATTGTTAACAACTGCGGAAATTAAACTTTCTAATTGTTCGACATTTGGATTAATCATTTTTCAAAATCTCCTCCTTAAGTTTCTCTACTATATCAAGATGTGACGAATATGGATCAATACAAGCAATGGCATCAAGCAGATTACATTTTTCTTGCTTGTCAGCACACATCGTAATCATTTCCTGTAGTGATTTTACTATTTCTACATCTGACTGCTCATTATCATTGATAATTTGCTCATCATTATTCAAATCCACATATAATTGATTAAGTGGCAATCCCATCTCAATCTGTTGCAACAATGCATTTAATGACACCTCTATATCGGGATATGCTTTAATCATTTGTTGTACAAGTGGATGCTCGCGATTAACTTCATAATAAAATCCGCCTTGCTTATTTTTCATGCGATTCCACACGTGGGTTTCGGTATCGCTTACTTCTTTTTTCCCTCTAAAGGTCCACGTTCTTTTACTCCGCTCAGCAATTTGATTAATTATTATCTCCAAATTCTTTCTAACTTCTGCTGGAGGCAATGCGGACGACTTTTTTATGTCCAGAGTCCACAGATCATCTAACGTGTTTGGAATATCAACACGAATTCTTGCAAGTTTTGATAAATCTCCTTGCCGCATCATTCTGAACCAAGTACCCCAAACCAACAATCTTTTGTTTCTGTATACATAAAACCCTTGTTGTTTTCGAAGTCCATCCTTCCCACCAAGCATTTTAATTTCATCTGATGTCAGCTTAGATATGTGAGGAAGAATATAAGGTCGTACTAATATTTTATTGCCCTGAATAACTAATGTTTCATCATCCATGGCTTGAACGCTTTTCTCCGTCAAAAAGGGATCTATTCCTTTTATTTTTTCTCCATTAATTGACAGTTTGAGTTTTGTGATCCCTGATTCACCTGCTAAGTATCGGTGGTAAACAAGAGAAAGATGATCTCTGACCCTATCAATTTTACGTCCTAACGATAGTTCAAAATTAATCTCGCCAGCCTTGAGACGATCTAGTTTTTGCCAGACTACTAATGTTCCTGATTCGTTTTTTATCAATTCGTCAAACTGAGGTATTTGCTGAATATCTTCTTCATCAAGAATGTTTAAAGACCAATCTCCTACTTCTGTAACATGATCTATATCCCATTGACGTCCCTCCAAATTATCTCCTTGCTTAGAAATAACAGTCAGACATCTACACTGAGACAAAGACGCTGTTTTTAATCCCAAACCAAAACGCCCTAAATCTTTTTTATCTCTTTCTTCTGTCGGATTCTTACTTCCGTATTGCAGAGCAATATCGATTTCTTCCTCTGCCATTCCTTTTCCATTATCAAGAATTGCAATATATGCACCATCTATCGGGAAAAAATATATATCAACATTTTTTGCGTTTGCTGCAATACTGTTATCAATAATATCAGCCACTGCTGTCTCAAGTGAATATCCAATTGCTCTAGTTGATTCTATTAAAGTAGGGGCATATGGTGGTAAATTTTTTGTTCTCATTTTTAATTCCTTTATCAATCATTCTTATAGATAACTTTTTATCGACTATCTGCGTTGTCGTACAATTAATCATCTTTAATAACTTCGACGATATTAAGTTATTTCAAATCAAAAAGCAAAAATCATTCATAATTACATCTATAATAAAATTTCCATTTATATTTTCACTTTCTAAATAAAACACACTTGCAATATCTGGTTCAAGCGCACCTACTATATGTTAAATTCTTCCTATAAACGTTTTTAATCCCCAAATATAAGATTGAGTAAAGTCCACAAGCTAGATAAGTGATTCCAAATGTAAGACAATGAAAATTTTAAAGTTCTATTTGTTAATTTCTGTAATTTGATATTTCTTATCTTGATTGTTTTATGTAAAATAATTTTTAGTACTTCTTAGTTGCTCTGGATTTGTAACTACCTATATTCTATCACAAAAAAATAAAAAAACCTTATATTCAAGGCTTTTCATTATCCTTTTCGTTACAAGGTTTCTACGCTTTCATCAGCAAAGCTACACAATCAGCTTGTGGTGCTAGCAAACTTCTAAACTATAGAACAAAAGTGTCTATTAGTTATTAAAAATCACATATCCAGAAGAGTTTTATTTGTTTTATTGAACTCATTGTATAGTTTAATCATAATTTTATCTATTACTATCAATATGTAAAACCAAATAAAATAGTTAGAATCCCCAAATTTTTTGTTTTCTAGTTCATCTAATGTAGGCAAATTACGTTGATACGAAAGCGTATTATGGGCTAATCGATTTCTATGTCGATATAATATATCATATACTTTCTTCCCTTCACTTTCTAGCAAAGTATTTCCTGCAATACCTGTATATCCAATTTTATTCATTATATTATCCTCGAATTCTATATAAGTATTACCATTCCAGTATTGGAAGTTACTTTCTTTGAAAATTGTACATACGGTATCTTTCGCTTCATCGATTATCGACCTTCTGTCAGATTCAGAAAACTTCTCTTTATCCAGTAGCTTCATTAGGTCTTTATAAATGTCAGTTTTAGACTTATAGGTTGAAAACCCTTGGGAGGCATAATTTTTCAAAAAAATTCTCCGGAACTCAAAATCTTCAGTAGCTATCTCCCAAGCAATACATTTAAATTTTTGTTCTTGAAAACCTGTCATTTGTAAAAAAATTGTCTTCAGCAAGTAATCATTCAAGGGATAAGTTTCTATTCCTGTATTGATAGAAGTAATCGCAGAAACACCCTCCAACATAACAGATTCAATAGGACTGTTAATAAATTCTTCATGTTTACTCATATCTCAAACTCCCTATAAATAGCGATTGATTTTTCAACTCTCTCCCGTAAATATTTCAACGCAGATGGATTCTTTTGGTGATAGCTGGTAGATATAGATTCTGAATATTCATATGTTAGATTGCCATTTTTATCAAGATATGGGGCTTTATATTTTCTTATTTGCTCATCAAGTTTTTTTATTATACCCGACCAATTTTGCAAATCCATATTCTTATTTTCAAATATAATTAAATAAATTAAACCAAAGTAATACAAGTCACAATCAATGATAGAATCAAATGTTTTTTGGCATAAAGGTGAATCTCTAATAATCTGTAACATCTTGTTATAGCGTTTTGAATGAGGTTGTTCATCAGCGAGTAGATGTTCATTAGTATCAAACAATTCTTCATAGCTAATATACTCTACGTCTGACTCACTATTTTTATCACCAATTATAAAATTGATATAATTTTCATAGTACTCCTCTAGTTTCTCTTTTTTTCCGCCAAAACCACTACATAAATTTTGAACAGATCCCTCCTTTTTATATTGTGATAAAATTGCTAGATATCTTATAAAATCAATAGATAACTCCCCTTCAATAAGGTTGATAAATTTAGGTTTAAAGAAATCGGTTTTACTATCATCTAAATAGTAAAGTGCCTCTCTACTTTCTTGACCAGTAAGAGACATCCCTTGTCTATTAATATTTCTAAAAACTGATGAATAGTATCTTTGCTGATCTCCTCTTTGACTATTACTAGGTACAAGATACGAGAATCCCAAAAAAGTATTTATTAAAAAATCACTATCTATCTCATCATCATTTTCTAACGCTTTGAAATATTTATCCTTTTCTAAAGTTGATTTAATTTTTGAAATTGTTAAATTATCTTCTATTAGTAAATCATTAAATGTCCAATTAATGACATCCGTTGGGGAATCTGTTTCGCCCACAAAATCGTCATTTTCATCAATATATTTTCTAACTTTATCTTTTGAATGCTTTTTATAGGATTCACGATCTGGAAAAAAACCTAAAACAGACAACAAAATACTGGTTAACCTTTGTTGCCCATCAATTAATAGATTTTCCTTCAATCCATCTTTAGTAAATGAACCAATAATTACAGGGGGGACAAATTCCTTATTTTTAAGAGAAGCAATCAATTTCTCTCTTTTAGTCTCGTCCCATGAAAAATTTCTCTGATAATCGGGTAGTATAATATTTTTCGACAGAATCAATTCAATCCAATAGTCCAATGAATACTCTCCGTAGTATACTTTATTCTCCATAACCTTATATTCCTCGCTATTAATAAATCATAAAATGTGTATCCATGCATATTATACCGTAAAATAACTGAGATCTCGCTGTCACAATCTCTACAATTCTATCTCACTCAAACTAAAAAATTAATTGCAACATCCCCATTCTTATGCAATAGCTATTTTGTCCAATATCAAGCAGACAATTAGTACATAAAAAACCATTATATTCTCAAAACTAAGAATTTTAATCGTTTAATGAAGTAATATTGTAAAAAGTTACTAACTCCTGTAATCTAGTGAAAGTTTCTATAAATTTTCTAGATTTTTTCAAAAAGTATGAACTACTTTTCTGCTCCTACTTCGCTGATGCCTCAGCTCGTACAAGCAGTGATACTGCCTCAACATGAGGCGTCTGTGAACCTTTTGAGGTTTAGCTACGTTTCACTAACAAACTTACACACTCCACGTGATGTGTTTGTGGAAACAAATCCACCGGCTGGACTTTCTTCAATTCGTAGCCCAACTCTTGGTAGAGTTTGATATCACGCGCCATGGTTGCGACATTACAGGAGATATAGGCAATACGGTCAGCGCCTGTTTGGGCGCTTGCTTTGATAAAGTTATCGGTCAAGCCCTTGCGTGGTGGATCGACCAGGATGGCAGTTGGTTGGATGCCTTCCTTGAGCCAATTCTTCATGGCATTTTCAGCTGTGTCACAGACATAGTGGGCATTGGTGATGCCATTTAAGCTGGCGTTCTTCTGACTATTTTCTACTGCTTCGGGGATGACTTCGACACCATAAACTTCCTTGACATGCTTGGCAACTGATAAGCCAATGGTCCCGATTCCGGAGTAGGCATCGATCACCACATCGTCTTCTTTTAACTCCGCAAAGTCAATGGCTGTCTGGTAGAGCTTCTCTGCCATTTCGGTATTGACCTGATAAAAGGCTGGTCCAGAGATTTGGAAGCTATTTCCCAACATTTGGTCAGTAATGTAATCCTGACCATAAAGCGTACGCCATTCTTTCCCAAAAATAGCATTGGTATTCTGGTCGTTGATATTTTGCATAACGGATTTGATGGCTGGGAACTGCTTAATCAACTGCTCGATCAACTGGTCCACACGGAACACCTTGGGACGAGTGGTGACCAAAATGACCATGATTTCTCCAGAATGATGTCCTCGACGAACGACAAGGTTACGAATTAAGCCCGATTGTTCCTGCTCATCATAAGGCTTGAGGTCAAAACGACGAATCAAATCCCGAAGAGCCAAGACCACTTGGTCAATGACGGGATCTTGGATATAAAAGTCTTCAATCGGCATCAAATCATGAGAGTTCTTCCGAAAGAAGCCTGTCTCAACCTGACCATTGACCCGACGAACAGGGACTTGGGCCTTGTTGCGATACTGGACAGGATGGTCCATTCCCAAGGTCAGGGGTACTTTGATATCAGAGATTCCTGCCATTTTATATAGACTATCCTTGACCTGCTTGGCCTTGAATTTCAGTTGCTCGGGATAAGCCAGGTGCCCTAAGTCGGCGATTCCGCTTCGTAAATAGGCAAGATCAAGCTCTTCATTACGATGAGGGGATTTTTCTAAGTACTCCTCTACTTTGCCGTAGCCGATCTTTTTGTTGACTTTAAGCACGCGCATGCGGATCACTTCTCCTGGTAAGGCATTCTCCACAAAAAAGACCAAGCCATCGACCTTAGCCACTCCTGCTCCTTCATGGGTCAAATCAACAATCTCAACG
>ERZ773074.490-NODE-490-length-16860-cov-22.748468_pt1 | contig 16860 bp, 13 predicted proteins | sample MGYA00580615_ERZ773074 | MGnify/ENA primary metagenome ERZ773074 (study PRJEB29015, sample SAMEA2738126) | human oral metagenome | biome: human oral; feature: human-associated habitat; material: saliva | place: China | collected 2160 ...
AGCTCGAGCGTTCCGTGTTCAACATCGTTGTCGCGGGCCGCATCGTCACCAAGGAAGACGGCTCCGAAGACGTCGCGATCATGATGGTCGAGGCCGGCGGCGGCAAGAATGAGTGGGAGCTCATTCAGGCCGGTGCCACCGCGCCCACCGAAGATGTCGTGGCCGACGGCCTTGAGGCCGCCAAGCCCTTCATCAAGGCGCTGTGCGAGGCTCAGATCAAGGTCGCAGAAAAGGCCTCCAAGGAGACCGCCGACTTCCCGCTGTTCCTGGACTACACCGACGAAGAGTACGCGGCGGTCGAGGAGTACGCGGCCGAGAAGATCGCTCAGGCCCTGCTGACCGAGGGCAAGCTCGCCCGCGATGAGGCCGTTGACGCCGTCAAGGAAGAGATGCTTGGCGCCCTGGCCGAGCGCTTCCCCGAGTCGGAGAAGGCCCTCAAGGCCGCGTTCCGTTCGCTCGAGAAGGCCACGATCCGTAACCGCACCCTGCGCGAAGAGATCCGCATGGACGGCCGTACGCCGCGCCAGATCCGTTCCCTGTCCGCCGAGGTCGAGGTCCTGCCCCGCGTGCACGGCTCCGCCCTCTTCCAGCGCGGTGAGACCCAGATCCTGGGCATCACCACCCTGGCGATGCTGCGCATGGAGCAGCAGATCGACAACCTGTCGCCCATTAACTCCAAGCGCTACATGCACCAGTACAACTTCCCCCCGTTCTCCACGGGTGAGGTCGGCCGCGTCGGCTCGCCGAAGCGCCGCGAGATCGGCCACGGCGACCTGGCCGAGCGCGCTCTGGTTCCCGTCCTGCCGTCGCGTGAGGACTTCCCCTACGCGATCCGTCAGGTCTCCGAGACCATGGGCTCCAACGGCTCCTCCTCGATGGGCTCCGTCTGCGCCTCGACCCTGTCTCTCCTCCAGGCCGGCGTGCCGCTGCGCGCCCCCGTCGCGGGCATCGCGATGGGCCTCATGACCGGCGAGGTCGACGGCCAGTTCAAGGCCGTCACCCTGACCGACATCCTGGGCGCCGAGGACGGCTTCGGCGACATGGACTTCAAGGTTGCCGGTACCCGCGACTTCATCACGGCCCTGCAGCTGGACACCAAGCTCGACGGTATCGACTCCCAGGTGCTGCGCGGCGCGCTGGCCCAGGCTCGCGATGCCCGCCTGGCGATCCTCGACCTCATCAACCAGGCGATTGACGGCCCCGACGAGATGAGCCCCAACGCTCCTCGTATCATCACCGTCAAGGTCCCCGTCGATAAGATCGGCGAGGTCATTGGCCCCAAGGGCAAGATGATCAACCAGATCCAGGACGAGACCGGCGCCGATGTCACCATCGAGGACGACGGCACCGTCTACATCGCCTCCTCCGACGGCGCCTCGGCCGAGGCTGCCCGCACGATGGTCAACCAGATCGCGAACCCGCAGATGCCTGAGGTTGGCGAGCGCTTCGTCGGCACGGTCGTCAAGACCACGTCGTTCGGCGCCTTCGTGTCGCTGACCCCCGGCAAGGACGGTCTTCTGCATATCTCGCAGGTGCGTCGCCTCGTGGGCGGCAAGCGTATCGACTCGGTGGACGACGTCCTGCAGGTCGGCCAGCAGGTCGAGGTTGAGATCGCTGAGATCGGCGACCGCGGCAAGCTGAGCCTGCACGCCGTCATCGACGGCGAGGCCGGCGAGCTTGAGGCCCCCGAGGGTGAGCAGGCCGAGCAGCGTCGTGAGCGTCGTGATCGCTCCGAGCGTCGCGAGCGTCGCCCCCGCACCCGCACCCGTCGTCGCCGTGACGACGAGCGTGAAGAGGGCGCTTCCGAGGAGTGAGTAGCTCCCGCTAGCTGAATTGTGCCGGTGGCCGGGACGGAGTGTGTACTCCGCCCGGCCACCGGCCTTTTTGCGGCTAGACTGTGTACGTTTCGTGCCAAGCCCCGATCAGGGGATGCAAGAGGAGAAAAATGACCCCCAAGCCGCTGCCGCTCAACGAGGCGCGTCTGTCCATCGAGGACGGCGATACCCGCATTGATCGCACGATCCTGGGAGCGGGAACGCGCGTTCTCACCCAGATGATCCCGGCGACGAAGAGCGCGGGAGTCTCTCTGTGGGTGCCCGTGGGCTCTCGCGACGAGGGAGAGCGCACAGCGGGTTCGACCCACTTCCTCGAGCACCTCCTCTTTAAGGGCACGAACAAGCGCACCGCCCTGGACATCGCGGTCGCCTTCGACAGCGTCGGCGGCGAATCGAACGCGGAGACGGCGCGCGAGCACACCGCCTACTGGGCGCGCGTGCGCGACGCCGACCTGAACATGGCGATCGAGACCCTGACCGACATGGTCACGGACTCCCGCCTGGATGAGGATGACTTTTCGATGGAACGTGGCGTCATCCTGGACGAACTGGCGATGGGGGAGGATTCGCCGACCGATACGGTTCACGATGCCTTCCAGCTGGCCGTCCACGGCGAACGCCCGATCGGGCGCCCGGTAGGCGGCACGGCTCAGGCGATCCGCGAGGTCGAGCGCGCAGACGTGTGGGAGCACTACCAGGCTCACTACGGCCCCTCGTCCCTCATTGTGGCCGCCGCCGGTAACGTCGACCACGAATCGGTGTGCGAGCGCGTCCAGGCTGCGCTCGACGGATCGCCCTGGGATGGGCGCAGCGCGGCCGCGCCCCGGCCTCGTCGATCGACGGCCCCGAGCCCGATTGCGGACCACGACAAGGACATTACCCGCCGACGTGACGTCACCCAGGCGCACGTCATCATCGGGTGCGAGGGCCTGTCGGCGACGGACCCGGCGGGCCCGACCATGAGCGTCCTGCTGTCGGTCCTGGGTGGATCCATGTCGTCGCGCCTCTTCCAGGAGGTGCGTGAAAAGCGCGGCCTGGCCTACACGACCTACGCCTTCGACGTCGCCTACTCGGACACGGGAACCTTCGGCATGTACGCGGGCTGCAGCCCCGACAAGGTCGACGAGGTCGAGGCCATCATGCGCGCACAGCTGGAGCAGCTGGCGGCAGATGGCCCGACCGAGGAGGAAATGACGCGTGTGCGTGGGCAGGTGCGCGGCGGCGTTGTCCTGGGGCTGGAAGACAACTGGTCGCGCATGATGCGCCTGGGCCGCTCGGAGATCATCGGACGCTACCGTCCTATCGATGAGTCCCTCGCGGAGTTCGACGCGGTCGAAGCCCGCGACGTGCGCGCGTTGGCTGCGTCCCTCGTCACCAAGCTGGATTGCCGGGCTCTCGTCCTACCTGCCAAGTAAGAAACGGGGGAGTGAGAAACCCCCTGTCCATCCGCGTGAGGCCTCGCCGCCGCGGGCATACCCTGAAAACACACATCACCATCAAAAGGAGAGCGCAATGATTCGCGTGGCAGTGACCGGAGCCAAGGGCCGAATGGGCTCGACTGTTGTCCAGGCGGTGACGGGCGCCCCGGATATGGAGGTTGTTGCACTCTTCGACGCGGGAGATGAGATCACGACCGAGAGCGTGAACGGCGCGCAGGTCGCCGTCGACTTCTCAATCCCCAGCGTCACCGAGTCCAACGTGCACGCCCTCCTCGACGCGGGCGTGGACGTCGTCGTGGGTACGACCGGCTGGACGGACGAGTCCTACGCGCGTGTGCGCGAACATGCCGAGGCGGCCGAGCGCGCCGTGTTGATCGCCCCGAACTTCGCGATGGGTGCGGTCCTGGCCATGAAATTCGCGGCGATGGCCGCTCCCTACTTCGAGTCCGCCGAGGTTATCGAGATGCATCACCCGGCCAAGGTGGACGCCCCCTCAGGCACCGCGGTGGCGACCGCGCGCGGCATCGCGAAGGCCCGCGCCGAGGCTGGCCTGGGCGAGATGCCCGACGCGACGCAGACCGACGAGCTCGGCAGTCGTGGCGGCCGCGTTGACGGCGTTCCTGTCCATGCTGTGCGCCTGCGCGGCCTGACCGCCTCGGAGGAGATCCTGCTGGGTAATGCGGGCGAACAGCTGGTGATTCGTACGGACTCCTTCGACCGCGTGTCCTTCATGCCCGGCGTCCTCCTGGGCGTGCGCCGCGTCATCGGTCGCACAGGCCTGACGATCGGGCTCGATCAGGTGATGGGCCTGTGAGTTCGACCGTCGGTCCCGACCGCTCCGTGCGGCCCTCCCAGCGCGGCGACGCCCCCGCGATCGCGCAGCTGCAGTACGAAGCGTGGCGTTCCCTCATGGGGGAGAGCGCGTTGGGTGCACAGGGCATCACGGTTGAGACGCTCGCCGCGCAGTGGGAGGAGACGCTCGGTGCGCCGCGGCCCGCGGGTTCCGCGCTCCTCGTGGCCCTCCACGGGAACATGATCGTGGGCTTTGCGCTCGCCGGTCCCGACGAGGCCGGGGCCGCCTCGGGTGACTTAGCCACCTCGGGCGACGGCGCGGTGGCCGCGACGCAGGTGTACGAGCTGACGGTGGAGAAGAACTTCCGGCGCTCGGGTCATGCGTCGCGCCTGCTGGCGGCTGTTGCTGACTTGACGAGTGGCCAGCTGCGCGCCTGGGTGGGCGTTGACGATGAGGAGCGTCAGCGTTTTTACACGTCGGCGGGTTTTGCGCCCTCCGGTGCGGTGCGCGTGCTGGGTGATGGGCTGACGCAACACATGTGGTGGGCGGATCGCGACTAAGGGCCTACGGCGCGATCGATTCCGCGCGGGCGAGCTGCTGTGCTGTCTGTCCATGTCGGAGTCGGTTGTGTCCATCGGTGGGCAGGCCTGCGTATCATGGAGAGCATGAGTAACATTCCTCCTCGCCGCTTCGGTTCCCTCGCGGCCGCCATGATCACCCCGATGACCCCCGCTGGAGACATCGATCTGCCGTCCGCGCAGCGCTTGGCGATCAAGCTGGTGGACGAGGGATGTGACACGATCCTGCTGTCGGGTACGACGGGCGAGTCGCCGACGACGCACCAGCCGGAGAAGAATGACCTGACGGACGCTGTGCGTGAGGCCGTGGGTGATCGGGCGTTCATCCTGTGCGGCGCGTGCTCGAATGATACGGCGCACGCGGTGCGTATCGGCGAGGGCGCTCAGGAGCATGGGGCGGACGGTCTGCTGATTGTGTCCCCGTACTACAACCGTCCCTCCCAGGAGGGGCTGCGTGCGCACGTGCGTGCCGTGACGGATGCGACCGACCTGCCCGTCATGCTCTACGACATTCCGGGTCGTACGGGCATCGCGTTCTCTGACGCGACCCTTGACATCCTCGCTCAACACCCCCGGATCCTGGGCGTGAAGGATGCGACGGGCGACGTGGAGACCGGTGTGGAGCGCATGCACCGTACGGGCTTGGAGTACTACTCGGGCGACGACGGCCTGAACTTCGCGTGGATGACGGGTGGGGCCTCGGGCTTCATCTCGGTGGTGACGCACGTGGCCTCTGCCCATTACCGCCGTATGATCGAGCTGCTTGACTCCGACCAGGTGTGGGAGGCCCGCGAGCTGTCGTACTCGCTGCGGCCCCTCGTGCACGCCATCATGGGCGGTGGGCAGGGAGCGGTCATGGCGAAGTATGCGCTGTGGCTTCAGGGTGTCATCGATAGCCCGGCTGTGCGCCTGCCGATGGTCGGAATCAGCGATGACGAGGTGTCGGGGCTGCGCCGCGCCCTGTGCGCCGCTGGCCTGCTCTGAACCGTGCGCCCCCGTCGACTATTCGGCGGGGGTGACGTGTCTCTTCTTGGCATATCAAGGACGGGATAACGATCGTTGACGATGCCTGAAATGAAGGTTTAATATACCTTAGTAAAGTTCGCCAACACTGAGTATGTCTGTAAGGAATGGATGCCGTGGCAAAGAAGGACGTTATCATCCCCCTGGTTCCTGCCGCCCTCAGTGCGCTCCTGCTCGCCGGAGGGGTGACCGTCTTTTCTGCGTGTGAGCCCAAGCCCGACGGTACGTGGATGCATTGCCATCAGTGCCAGAATATGGTGGCCGGCAGCGCCGTTGGACTCATCGCGCTCTACGGTGCCTCGGCCCTCGTCACGAAGAAGCCTGTACGCCTGGCCCTGCTCGCGCTCGCGGTGATCGCCAGCGTCGTCGTTTTCTTTATTCCCGGCGGCATCTGCCCGCTGTGCATGATGAAGACGATGCGCTGCCACACGGTTTTCCAGCCTTTTGTGCGCATCATGAGCGTCCTGGTTGCCGGCAGTGGTGTTGGGGCGCTGGCCTCGTCCTTCAAGAAGGATACGAAGATCTCCGCCTGACGGAGACGCCCAGATGGGAGACAATGGCGGCGTGAGGGCCCTATTTCGTCGGAAAACCGTGCGTGTCGGCGCGGTTCTCCTTGTGCTCTCTCTTGCTCTCGCGCTGACGGTGGTCGTGCGCAACGCGATGCGTTACCGTCAGGCCGTCGCCCTCAACGAGGCCGGGGATGCCCAGGGCGCCTACGAGATCTTCCATTCGTTGGGACGCTACAGCGATGCTGCGCAGCGCGCGCAGGCCCTCGTTGATGCCGATCCGGCGCTGCCGTACCGCCGCGTGTCCAAGGGCGATACGATCGAGTTTGGTTCCTACGAGCAAGATGGCGACACGTCCAATGGGGCTGAGCCGATTCGGTGGATCGTCCTCGATGAGATCGACGGCCAGCTCCTGCTGCTGAGCGCCGATGTTCTGGAGGCCCGCCAGTATCACCACGTGCCGTTCGAGGAAATCACGTGGGAAAAGTCCGACCTGCGCGCCTGGATGAACGGCGAGTTCTACGAGGCGGCGTTCACCCCCGTTCAGCGCGGCCTCATCGAGACGGTGCATAACGAGAACGCGGATCAGTCCATCACCGGTGCGAGTGGCGGTGCCGCTACCGATGATCGCGTCTTTGCGCTGAGCGAGACCGAGAGCGTTATCTACCTGAATACCGCGGCTGCGCGCAGCGACATCGGTGCCGCGCTTGCCACCCAGCACGCCGCCGAGGGGCCCCTGAGCGTTTCCGAGGATGGGACCGCCGACTGGTGGCTGCGTTCTCCCGGGACGTACGGGTTCGCCACGCAATTCGTCGATGCCTCGGGCACGCCGTCGCTCAGCGGAGCGAACGTCGATCTCCAGTACGGGGTGCGACCCGCCCTGTGGATCAGCGTCGCGGGGGCCGGTGAGGGGAGCTGATGAACAACGCGCTGTCCCTGCGCCGTGTTCCCGTCGCGAACATTCGCGCGCATCCCCTCCGGTCCGTCGTCATCCTCTTTCTCGCGCTCGCGCAGGCGGCGTGCGTCTTTGGAGGGTTCATTCTTGTCACTGCCGCGAGGAATGAATTATCCCTGGCCGAGCGACGCCTCGGCGCTGACCTCGTCGTCTACCCGACGAGCTGCCTGAATCAGGTGGACAAGAACCGACTGCTCATGCTCGGAACCCCGGTGGGCTGCCACCAGCCGCGCTCCGCTCTGGCGCGCCTGTCCTCGAACGAGGACATCGCTTCGGTATCTCACCAGCTGTACGTCTCAGAGACGCTGGAGGACGGATCCACGCGGTGGATCGTCGGCTTCGAGCCGGAGACGGACTTCGTGCTGGGTCCCTGGATGCGCGAGGGGGAGCGGGCGTCCCTGCCCCGCGGGAGCGTCGCGGTCGGTAGTGCTGTCCCCGGGGCGGACGGGCAGACCCTCTCAGTCTTTGGCGAGGAGCACCCGATTAACGCGCATCTGCTCGCCACTGGCTCGGAGCTGGATAACGCCGTCTTCGTCAGCATGGATACCCTCTCCGACATCGTCGCCGATGCCCGCGTGGCGGGGAAAGACATCGACGCCACCGTTGACCCGCACGCCGACTACTCAGCGGCGCTCGTACGTACGTCTGACAGTGACACTATTGAGAGCGTGACGAACTGGATCAACCTGTACGTGCGCAAGGTGACCGCGGTGCGCAGCAACGAGGCCCTCGTCGATACTGCCTCGGGCATTCGATCGCACCGTGGGCTGGCGATCGGTGTACTGGGCGCCATCTGGCTGGTGCTGCTCGGTGCTCTCGTCGTCGTACAGGTGAGTCTCATGAACGAGCGACGCCCCGAACTCACCGTCTGGCGTTCGATCGGGGCATCGCATGGCATCATCAACCGCGTCATGCTGGGTGAATCCGCGTTACTCCACGCGGTGGGTGCACTCGCGGGCGTGGCGCTGATAGCCCTTGCCCTGCCTGTTGTAGGTGACGGAAGCCTCCTCGAGGTCCTCACCGCCCTCGGGACGTCACTGCCCCTCGCCGGTGTATCGATAGCCGCAGTCACCTGTGTGGGGATCGTGGGAACGCGCCTCGCCCTCGCTCGGGTCAGCCGCGTGGTCAGCGGACAGAAAACGGTCCTGATCTAGGGACGATGGTCAAGGAGGAATGACGCAATGCTGTCGCGCTCGCGACTTACGTGGATGAACCTGCGCGGGTACCCCGTGCGGACGGGGACCCTCGTCCTCTTTTCCATGCTCATGACGATGACGATTTTCGGAGGGACCCTTATCGTCCAGGGGATCGAACACGGCCTGCGCACGGTCCAGTCGCGCCTGGGAGCCGACATCATGGTCACCCCCGCCGAGGCCGATACCGATTTTGACGCACAGACGTTCCTTGTGAGCGCCGAGCCCTCATACTTCTACATGGATGCGGCGACTCGTGATGAGGTCGCCGCCGTCGACGGGGTAGAGGCCGCATCCTCCCAGCTCTTCCTGGCCTCGGCGAGGGCGAGCTGCTGCTCGGGCCGCTACCAGGTGATCGCCTACGATCCCGCCACCGACTTCACGATCCAGCCGTGGATGAGGGATGCGGTGGGGCGCACGCAACTGGGAGACGACGAGGTGATCGTCGGAGCCAACGTGCTTGCCAACGACCCGAACAACTTCCAGCTTTTCGACAACACGCTGCGGGTCGTCGGCCAGTTTGATGCGACCGGATCGACCCTCGATAATGCCGTCTATATGAACTTCGAGACCGCGAAGAAGGTCATCGACTCCTCGCTGCGCAAGGGCCTCAACAAGTACTCGACGCTTGAGACGGACCGCATTATCTCCTCGGTCATGGTCAAGGTAAAGCCCGGGTATGACGCCGAGGCCGTGGCCGCTCAGATCCAACAGCAGGTGCCAGGGGTGGCGGTCGCCACCTCGACGAGGATGGTCAGTGGCATCGCGCAATCGCTGGACTCGACGTCGCACACGGTCACCGTCCTCATCGGCGTCGCGTGGGGCGTCGGCCTGCTCATGATCACCCTGTTGTTCGTCCTGATGGTCGCCGAACGCAAGCGTGAATTTGCCACCCTCGTCGCCATGGGTGCGCACCGGCGCATGATCTCCGGCATCATCATCCGCGAGGCGCTCGGCGTCAACATCCTCGGAGGCATCGGTGGCATCATCATCTCGGGTGTCCTCCTCGTGTCTTTCTCCGGCCTCGTCGATCAGAGCCTGGGAGGCGGATTCCTCGTCCCATCCGCGTCAGTGCTGGCGGCGTTGGCGCTGGGGGCGCTCGCGTCGGTGGGCGTCGTCGCCCTCGTCTCCTCGTGGATAGCGCTGCGGTACGTGACAACAATGGATGCCAGCCTGGCCCTGAAGGAAGGGGAGTGACATGATCCTCGAGGCAACGGGTCTGTCGAAAGAGTTCGCCAGGGCACGCGGAGGAAAGCGGGTCTTCACCGCGGTCCACCCGATGGATTTCGGCCTGGATGAGAGGCAACTGACCGTCATCTCCGGCCACTCGGGGAGCGGTAAGAGCACCCTGCTGACCATGCTCGCCGGGATCCTCACGCCCACGGCTGGACACGTGCGTGTCGAGGGGACGGATCTGTACTCGCTGCGCGACGAGGAACGCTCCCGGCTGCGCAACGCGCGCATCGGCCTCGTCCCCCAAGGCAATACAGCCCTGCGCGCCCTGAGTGTCCTCGACAACGTCCTGCTTCCCTCAATCCTCTACGCCACGGACGAGGCACCCGCAGGCCGTGCGCGTGAGCTGCTGGACGCTGTGGGACTGACCGACCTTGCCGATGCCAAGCCCACCGAGCTGTCGGGCGGGGAACTGCGGCGCATGGCGATCGCGCGCGCCCTCCTCATGGAACCCTCCATCGTTTTGGCGGACGAGCCCACAGCTGGCCTCGATAGCGCGAACGCGACCGCAGTCCTGACCCTCCTGCGCGACGCAGCGAACGCCGGCGGCGCCGTCCTCGTCGTCTCCCACGAGGCCGACGCCCGCCACTTCGCCGACCGCGGCTACACCATGGAAGGCGGGCACCTGCACCACCAGTGACCCACGATCGCCCCCGATGACGCCAAATGTGAGGGGACCGACCTATCCAACGTGGCTCCCGATGCGGGCAAAGAGGCGCCAACGTGGCAGACTGGCATCATGAAGTCTTTGTACGACAACCTCAGCGAACCCGCGCCCCTGGAAGAGGGCGCACTGCGAGTGATCCCGCTGGGAGGTCTCGGCGAGGTCGGCCGCAACATGAACGTCCTCGAGTACCGGGGCAAGCTCCTGGTCGTGGACTGTGGCGTTCTCTTCCCCGAAGAGACACAGCCCGGCGTCGACCTGATCCTGCCGGATTTCTCGTGGATTGAGGACCGCATGGACGACGTCGTCGGCCTCGTCCTCACCCACGGTCACGAGGACCACATCGGTGCCGTGCCCTACCTGCTCAAGCTGCGAGGCGACATTCCGATCTACGGATCCGATCTGACCCTGGCCTTCGTCGCCCCCAAGCTGCGTGAACACCGACTGTCCGACCCGGGCCTCAACGTCGTCGCCGAGGGCGATCGCCTCACCGTCGGCCCCTTCGACCTCGAATTCGTGTCCGTCACCCACTCGATCCCCGACGCGCTCGCGGTCTTCGTGCGCACGGATGCTGGCAACGTCCTCATCACGGGTGACTTTAAGATGGATCAGCTGCCGCTGGACCGTCGCCTCACCGACCTGCGTGCCTTCGCTCGCATGGGCGAGGAAGGCGTCGACCTGTTCATGGTGGACTCGACGAACGCGCTGGTTCCCGGCTTCATCACGCCCGAGCGCGAGATCGGCCCCGTCCTCGACCAGGTTTTTGGTGAGGCGACCGGCCAGATCATCGTCGCTTCCTTCGCCTCGCACGTGCATCGTGTCCAGCAGGTCATCAACGCGGCGGCCCACCACGGGCGTCGCGTGGCCTTCGTGGGCCGCTCGATGGAGCGCAACATGCGCATCGCGGAGGAGAAGGGCTACCTGTCGATCCCCGAGGGCATCATCGTGGACCTCAAGGGCATCGGCGAGCTGCCGCCTTCCGAGCGCGTCTACATGGCGACCGGTTCGCAGGGCGAGCCGATGGCGGCGTTGTCGCGCATGTCGGTGGGGTCCCACCGCACGGTGACGATCGAGCCCGGCGATATGGTCGTGCTGGCTTCCTCGCTGATCCCCGGTAACGAGAACTCCGTGTACCGCGTCATCAACGACCTGACCCGCCTGGGTGCGCGCGTCGTCTCCAAGGAGAACGCGAAGGTGCACGTGTCCGGTCACGCGAGCGCCGGGGAGCTCATCTACTGCTACAACATCGTTCAGCCCAAGAACGTGATGCCCATTCACGGCGAGGTCCGCCACCTGGTGGGTAACGGCCAGCTGGCCGTCAAGACCGGAATGGACCCGCAGAACGTTGTCCTGGCGGAGGACGGCGTGACGGTCGACCTCAAGGACGGTGTCGCGCGCGTGTCGGGCGTCGTGCCGTGCGAGTACGTGTATGTGGACGGCCGTTCGATCGGAGAGATCTCCGAGGACGAACTGGAGACCCGCCGTACGCTGGGCTCAGAGGGCTTCATCTCGATTTTCGCGGTCGTCGAGCACGACTCCGGCATGGTCTTGGCCGGTCCTGAGATCCGTGCGATCGGCATGGCCGAGGACGACTCGGTCTTCGAAGAGATCCTCCCCGACGTTACCCAGGCGCTCACGGATGCTGCGGCACCCGGCGGTCAGGACCCCTATGTCCTGCAGCAGGCCATGCGCCGCGTGATCGGTCGCTGGGTTGCGCGGCGCCTGCATCGTCGTCCTATGATCGTTCCGGTCGTGACCGAGCAGTAGGCTGACGTTCTTCATCGACGAGGCCGTGGCGTGCTGGGCGGTAGCGCGCTTGAAGGAAGGAAAATTCGTGTCGGGTCGTTTCATTTCGACGCATTCTGTCGCGCTTGTGTTGCCGATGCACATCGCATACATGCCGGAGCGAGGGGGATCCGTCCACGCGGATGCGGCCAGCTCGCGTCCGGGCGGTGGGTTCACGACCCTGTGCGCTGCTGCTGCGATGGGAGTGCCGACGGCTGCGGCCTCACCTCTGGGGACGGGCCCGAACTCCTTCGCGGTGCGTCAGCAGCTGGTCGAAGCGGGTGTCGAGGTGCTGACTCCCGAGCTCGTGGGTGACATTGGCGTTGTCATCCAGCTGATCGTCGAGGACGGGTCGATGCGTTCCGTCGTGACGGCGGGCGTCGAGTCGGAGCCGTCGCGCGCTGCGTTGGCGAGCATCGAATTGCGCGACGGGGATGTGGTCCACGTGGCCGCCTCGGATATGACGAGCGCGCATGCCGCCTCGGAGCTGAGCGAGTGGGCAGCCGCCCTGCCGCCTGACGTCACCCTCGTTGTGTCCGTGTCGCCCGCGGTCGCCCAGGTCCCCGTCGAGGCGTGGGAGACGATCTTCGCGCGTGCGGACGTGGTGACGATGAACAGCTGGGAGGCCTCGACGCTGGCGGGTATTCTCGATGCCAATCGTCCCGGTGCCACGATCCGCACCTACATGCGTCCCGACGCGGCGACTGTCCGTCGGGTTGGGGAGAGAGGCTGCGAGCTGCAGAAATTCGCCGATGCTCCGGTCATTTCCATCCCCGCTTTCCAGACGCCCATCGCGGACACCGCGGGCGTGGGCGACACGCACATCGCCGAGATGTGCGCCGGCCTGGTGATGGGCTACGACTTGGAGACCGCGTGCCTCATGGCGAACGCGGGCGCTGCGCTGGCAGTTTCCCACGAGTCTGCCCTGCCCGTTCCGACGCGCGATCAGGTTGAGAACGTGCTCGAAACGGGAGTCGTTACGAACATCCTGCGCTGATCTTGCGCGGCGCGCCTGGCTCAGTCGGGCCGCGGCGGGCGATATGGTGGAACGATCATGGCACAATCGTCTCCACGCTCCTCGTCTGGTAAGGCTCCCGCGCGCCCGCGCGCGAAGGGAGGCTCGTCTCGGTCTGCGCAGGCACCCCAGCCCGAACCGACGCAGCCGGGTTTCCTGGCCCGCTTCTTTTCCGCGGTTGGCCGCGCGGGAATTGGTGTCCTGCGCGCGTGGAAGGCGACCGACGCGCAGGTGAAGCGCGATGCCGCTGCGTTCGTCGTGGTTGCGGCCGCCATCGTGATCGCGCTGCGTGAATGGTTCCAGATTTCCGGCGAGGCCGGGGACGCGATCCACCACGCCTCGGCAGGACTGTTCGGCATCTTTTCGGTGGTGCTCCCCCTCGTTCTCATCGCGCTCGCTGTTGAGCTGGTGACCGCCCGATCTGGACGCTCGGCTCTGCCGCACCACATTGCTGGGGGTATCGGCATCACCGCAGCGCTGACGGGCCTCGTGCATATTTCGCGCGGAAACCCCGGTATGGCTGACGACCCCGGAATCGAGGCGGCGGGTGGCCTCATCGGATGGTTCGTCGCGCGTCCTCTCGCCCTGCTCCTGTCCGGTTGGGGAGCTGGTGCTCTCATGCTCCTGCTCCTGGCTTATTCGATCCTGCTGGCCACCCGCACGGCCGTTGCCGACGTACCGGCGCGCCTGCGTGACCTCGCTGCGCACCTCAGCGGACAGCGCCCCGAGGGGGAGACTGAGTCCGCAGAGAAGGACGCGGAGGACCCCGCGAAGAAGGCTCGCCGCAAGTCCCGCAAGGACCTCGCGGCTGGCGATGATGCGTTCCTCGATGAATACGATGGGGACGAGTCCTTCCGTCAGGCCACCGACTCCGACTCGGCCGACCAGACGCGCCTTCTCGAGTCCGGAGCGATCGCCGCGCAGGCACCCACGCCCCGGCCTCGTGCCTCGACGCCCGACGCGCCCACGGAGATGCTCACGCAGATGCGTCCCGCCGTGGCTCCCGCACCCGTACAGGTTCCCGCCCACGTGCCCGAACCCGAACCTGAGGATGAGCCGGCGCCCCCGCCGATTACGGACGAGCCCGAGGGGGCCTTCCAACCCAACCTCGACGACTCGATCACCTACACCCTGCCGTCGGAAGACCTCCTCGTCTCCGGCCCACCCCACATGACGCGCTCGGCGGTCAATGACCAGGTCGTCGCGGCTCTTGGCCAGGTCTTCGCGGACTTCAACGTCGACGCGCGCGTCACGGGGTTCTCGCGCGGCCCGACAGTCACCCGCTACGAGGTCGTCCTCGGTGCCGGCGTGAAGGTCGACAAGCTCACCAACCTGTCGAAGAACATCGCCTACGCGGTGGCCTCCGCAGACGTGCGCATCCTCGCGCCGATCCCCGGCAAGAGCGCCATCGGCATCGAGATCCCCAACGCCGACCGCGAAAACGTGGCCCTCGGCGACGTCCTGCGCTCCGCTGCCGCCCGCCGCAACCAGCACCCGCTCGTCGTCGGCGTCGGCAAGGACGTCGAAGGCGGCTACGTCGTCACCAACCTGGCCAAGACCCCGCACATGCTGGTGGCCGGCCAGACCGGTTCCGGTAAGTCCTCCTTCGTCAACTCCATGATCACGTCGATCATGATGCGTGCGACGCCTCAGCAGGTGCGCATGATCCTCGTCGACCCCAAGCGCGTGGAACTCACCATCTACGAGGGCATCCCGCACCTCATCTCGCCCATCATCACCGACGCCAAGAAGGCCGCCGAGGCCCTCGAATGGGTCGTCAAGGAGATGGACGCGCGCTACGACGACCTGTCGGACTACGGCTTCAAGCACATCGACGACTTCAACAAGGCGGTCGCCTCCGGGCAGGTGCAGGCCAAGCCAGGCCTGCAGCGCACCCTGCACCCCTACCCGTATCTGCTCGTGGTCGTCGACGAGCTCGCCGACCTCATGATGGTCGCACCGCGCGACGTGGAAGCCTCCATCCAGCGCATCACCCAGCTTGCGCGTGCCGCCGGCATCCACCTGGTCCTGGCCACCCAGCGCCCCTCGGTCGACGTCGTCACGGGCCTCATCAAGGCCAACATCCCCTCGCGCCTCGCGTTCGCGACGTCGTCGCTGACCGACTCGCGCACGATTCTTGACCAGCCCGGTGCCGAAAAACTCATCGGCCAGGGTGACGCCCTCTACCTGCCCGCCGGCGCGTCCAAGCCCATGCGCGTCCAGGGTGCGTGGGTCTCCGAATCCGAGATCCACCAGGTCGTCGCGCACGTCAAAAGCCAGATGGAGACGCACTACCGCGACGACGTGGTACCGGACAAGAAGGAAACCAAGGTCGCCGAAGACATCGGAGACGATCTCGAAGACCTGCTGCAGGCCGCCGAACTCGTCGTCTCGACCCAGCTCGGCTCCACATCGATGCTCCAGCGCAAGCTGCGCGTCGGCTTCGCCCGCGCCGGACGCCTCATGGACCTGCTCGAATCGCGCGACATCGTGGGCCCCTCCGAGGGATCCAAGGCGCGCCAAGTGCTCGTCACCCCCGAGCAGCTGCCCGAGGTCCTCGCCATGCTGCGCGGAGAGTCCGCCAGCATTTCCGAACCCGAGCCCGAGCCCGCCCCCGCGCCCGCTCCGGCTGCGCTTGAGGCGGCGCCCAGCCCAGCCGTCGGCGCTGGCGCAGGGGTCACGGAGGGGGCCCCGGCCTCGTCTGTGCCCGTCCAATCGCCCGGATCCGGTTACGAAATGGGCACGGCTCTCCCCGGCGATTCGCGCGGCAGTGGGGTGGACCCGTACTCTGGTCATAACTTTGGTGGTTCATCGCCCGACTGGGTCGACGAGGAGCCCGAGGACAATGAGGATGCTTGGCAGCTCACGGGCCGCTGAGAGGAAAGGAAACGGTCATGAGCGATAACGTGTCGCGCGTGCAGCGAGACAGCAAGGTTTCCGTCGTGAACCTGCCTAACGCGCTGACCGTTTTGCGCCTGATTCTCGTCCCCGTGTTCGTGATCCTTGGCCTGCAAAGCAAGTCATGGACCGCGCTGTGGGCGGCCTTCGTCGTCTTCGCCATCGCGGCCATCACGGACCGCTTCGACGGCGAGCTTGCGCGCTCGTGGGGTCAGATCACCGACTTCGGTCGCATCGCCGACCCCATCGCTGACAAGGCCCTCACGCTGTGCGGCTTCGGTCTGCTGTCCTATCAGGGGTTCCTGCCCTGGTGGGTGACAATCCTCATCGCCGTGCGCGAGCTGGGCATTACCGCAATGCGTGCGTTCTTCCTGCGCCGCGGCGTCGTCGTCTCCGCGAATCAGGCGGGCAAGCTCAAGACCTTCATGCAGATCGTGGCCCTTGGTGTGCTGCTGATCCCGTGGGCGCACTTCACCGCACTGAGTGAGACGAACGAGGGATGGGTCGTCGTGGTCATTCACCTCGGCCAGGCCCTCGCGGGCGTCGCTCTCGCGCTCACGCTCTACTCGGGCTTCATGTACGTCCTCGAGGGGGTGCGCCTCATGCGTGGTTCCGGCGGGAGCGAGGATGAAAACTCGGCCCCGGACTCATCCGTGAACGAGGAAGCGACGAAGGAACCGTCGAGGCGGGGTCTCGCGGGGCAGCACGTCCAGAGTTGAGTCTGGGTGGCGCAACCCATAGGCCAATCGACTTGATGGTGGAATAAGCCTGAAACGTCCCGCGTTGCGTAGATATGAATGCAACCCGAGGAGTGAACAAGCAGCGTCACAGCGTTTCGATGCGCGAACTGACAATGCGCTCCTCAAAACAGAACGGCTACAGTAACACTATGGAAAAGACACTGAGCGAAACCCCGCTGCTGCGCAGCGAACTGGGCGATGTC
>ERZ773074.492-NODE-492-length-16850-cov-48.626198_pt1 | contig 16850 bp, 15 predicted proteins | sample MGYA00580615_ERZ773074 | MGnify/ENA primary metagenome ERZ773074 (study PRJEB29015, sample SAMEA2738126) | human oral metagenome | biome: human oral; feature: human-associated habitat; material: saliva | place: China | collected 2160 ...
GACAGGTGCATGCCGTCAATGAAGATCTGATCGTGGACCTGCCCGGTGACGGGCGGGTGAGGTACCGGCACCTGCCAGCACCAACAGGTACGACGCCGGAAAGCGCGCGCTGAGCCTTCCTGTTCGTCTTGGGTGTGCCGAGACGTCGCCCACGCGATGAAGTCTGCCAGCTCATCGGCTTGTTCGTGTCGGCGCGCACGCCCTGATGGACATGTGGTTGACAGGGCGCACGAGGTGCATTTCCACCGTTGAGCGCCCGCCGCGGTGTGTCCATTCTTCTTCATCGGCACAGCGCACACCGGGCAACGCCGAGCACGATTCGATCGTGTTCTCACCCACTACACGATCACCCCAGAAAGTCAAGGAAGCTGCGCGATTAACCGCCCGAACCTAAATAACAGCGACTTTCGCCCGCAATCCCAACCTAAACCCGGAACTTAAGCACCACGTTCGTGACCGATAGTCCGGATTTGAACTAAGCCCAGCAAATCCTCCACCCCACCACCTGTTGACGTACGGCAATCTTCACGTATACTTATACGTAGGTTCTCACGTACATATATACGGAGAGTTTCACGTACTAGGAGGCCGTCATGGAACTTCAACCGATCACCCCACAGCCCGGCAACGATCGCAATCCCGATAACTTCGTCGGCCGCGTCGAGATGACCACACGAGCCCGTGAGCGTCTACTAGCCGGTTCAAACCTCCTTCTCACCGATCCAAGGCGTATGGGCAAGACCTTCTGGATGCATACCTTCGCCGCGCGAGAGCAGTCGTTCCACTCATATTTCATCGACTACGAAGGAATAGAAACAGTTGACGGCTTTCTTATCAAAACAGCTGAGGTACTAATTCGAGATAGATCCCTTCCACTAAGGGCACGCAAGCAACTGGAAACCATCTTTGACAATAGTGAAATTTCCCTCTCAAAGGGCCCACTTGCAATCAAGGGTTATTTTCAACAGACACCTCCACACCACCTACTGACTCGAGTCCTTTCTGCCCTTGAAAACGAAGACAGTAAGACGATTCCAATCGTAATGATGGATGAAGTGCCCATGGCTATTAACAATATCGCCGTTCGTGAGGGAACTAGCTCAGCCGAAAAAGTACTCCAGACCCTCAGGGCACTACGGCAAGACACATCACGGATTCGATGGATTGTCACCGGGTCCATCGGCTTTCACCATATCTTGCGTAAAATCAACACAACACAGGGCGTCTTGAACGACCTCAATCCCATACCCCTTGGCCCTCTAGCCGACCAAGAGGCAGAAGAACTCGCCTCCCGCCTTTTGCTAGGAATTAAACAACCGACGATCGACACCGTTATCAACGAACTCATCGAGGTATCTGGAGGAATCCCTTTCCTACTCCATAAGATCGTTAAGACACTCGACGAACGGCACGAGTCTGTCATCAAACCATACGATGTTCGCGAGTGTTTTGAGGATTTTATCGACGACCCTGATGAATTCAACTGGTTCGAGCACTACTTAACCAGGATGCCCCTCAACTACGGTACCCGAGCATATATCGCCGATGATATTCTGCGGAATGCACTATCGGAGACCAATATGTGGGTCTCTATAGAGACTCTGGCACCAAACGAAGAAGCAGCTGCTACTCTTGACGATCTTATCAAGGACCATTACTTGGAACGCCGAGGCCTCTCCGCACGCTGGCGCTACCCCGCACTCCAGTACATTTGGGCACGCAAGAAGGGAGTGTGGGACCGTCGATGAACACCGTCCCTATTTCTCGTTTTACCCCATCGACTATGCCTGAGGAAATGCTTGAGCGCCTGTTTGTGGTTCGCCAGCCAGTCCTCGAAGCACTCATGAAGCGCATCAAAACACTGGGACATACGCCTAGTCCTCATCATACACTTCTCGTCGGACCGCGAGGCGCGGGTAAAACACACCTTATTTCCTTGGTTTATCATCGGTCCAAGAGCCTCACCGACCCCAGCAACAGCAACAGCAAGCCTCTGCGAATTGCGTGGCTACCCGAAGACCCATGGACACTCGTGTCCTATGGACGGCTTCTCGCCGCGATTCTTGAGCGGGTTGTACCTAATTTCGATAATCTGAAGTCTACTGAGCCCCAACTCGATGCCCATATTCGACATACCAGTCGTGAAGATGGCCCAATTCTGGTCCTTGCGGAGAATCTTGACCAAATTCTCGATGCTATCGGAGACGCCGGCCAACAGAAGTTGCGAAATCTCCTACAGACAGAGTCGGGGATATTGATTATCGCCAGCACGACGAGACTAGACCGCAGTCTCTCGTCTCATGCTGCCCCATTCTTCGGCTTCTTCGACACAATTCGTCTCGATCCATTTTCCCCCGAAGAAGCACGCGAGATGCTCACAACACTGGCGCGAGAAGCGAACAACAGCGAGCTTGCTAAACGCCTGTCGGACAATGAATCACTCGCACGGATTCACACGATCGCACATTTGGCTGGAGGGCAACCGCGACTGTGGGCGCTGCTCGGCAGCGCGCTCACGGTTGAGGACCTGCGCGACCTTACGACATTACTCCTCAACCGCTTCGACGACCTGACCCCATATTATCAGGAGCAGTTGGCGCGACTGTCGCCCATGCAGCGCCTCATCGTTGCAGAACTCGCCACGGCCGACCGCCCCCTCCCAGTTAAAGATCTTGCCGAACGAATCGGTTACGATCAGCGCAGTACGGCCAAGGCTGTAAGCGACCTGACCGAACGCGGCTGGCTCAAGCCCACGTCGACCATTTTTGCTGCTCTCCTTGATCGTCGCCGTACCTACTACGATCTTGCCGAACCCCTTGCCCGGCTCGCATTTCAGATCAAGGATTCAAGAGGTGAGCCACTACCGCTGATCGTCGACTTTCTCACCAACTGGTTTGATGTGGAACAGCTTCAGACCTTCTCCGAAAACGACTACTGCATGGTGGCTTTGTCGAGGATGGAAAACGATGAAATCGGCACACTTGCACGCCGTCTGACTAGCCTTCCCGCTTCACGGGTCAAATCTCTTGATCTCTTGGGTCAGGTTGAGGATGCCCTTGCTGCCGTTGCTGCCGGTGACGCAGAGCCGGTCATGGCTCTACCCAGCTCACTTCGCCAGGCCGTGGAGCTACGCGCACAGGATGAGACTGGCCTAATTCCTGTGCGCTTGACACTCCTTAACGATGCTCTGCGAGAGGTAGGCAATGTCCCCCGCGATGCTACAAATGCAGCATGGATTGCCCGCGCCGAACGCTTAGACGTTGAAGCTCAGTCGCCAGAAAGCAGACTCATGCTGGTGCGCTGGTTTGCCGCATCTTGGCACTTTGACGATGCCGAGGCCGCGCTGAGTACAATCACCTCAGATCTTGAACACATGCAAGGTGCCGACGCCATCGCAAGCGCATACCATGCGGCCGGACGCCTCACCGAGGCCATCACCCTGTGCGAGCAGGTCCTTACCGACAGTATCCGCGTCCTGGACGAAGACCACCCCAACACCCTAACCTCGCGCAACAACCTCGCAAACGCGCACCAGGAGGCGGGACGCCTCATCGAGGCCATCACCCTGTACGAGCAGGTCCTGCCCGACCGTATCCGCGCCCTGGACGAAGACCACCCCAACACCCTGACCTCGCGCAACAACCTCGCAGGCGCATACGCGTCGGCGGGGCGCCTTACCGAGGCCATCACCCTGTACGAGCAGGTCCTCACCGACCGTATCCGCATCCTAGGCACGGACCACCCCGACACCCTGACCTCGCGCAACAACCTCGCTTACGCATATCATTCTGCTGGTCGTCTCGCCGAGGCCATCACCCTGTACGAGCAGGTCCTCACCGACCGTATCCGCATCCTAGGCCCGGACCACCCCGACACCCTGACCTCGCGCAACAACCTCGCAGGCGCATACCGTGCGGCGGGACGCCTCACCGAGGCCATCACCCTGTACGAGCAGGTCCTCACCGACCGTATCCGCGCCCTGGGCGAAGACCACCCCGACACCCTGACCTCGCGCAACAACCTCGCAGGCGCATACCGTGCGGCGGGACGCCTCACCGAGGCCATCACCCTGTACGAGCAGGTCCTGCCCGACCGTATCCGCATTCTGGGCGAAGACCACCCCGACACCCTGACCTCACGCAACAACCTCGCAGGCGCATACCGTGCGGCGGGACGCCTCACCGAGGCCATCACCCTGTACGAGCAGGTCCTCACCGCCCGCACCCGCATCCTCGGCCCAGACCACCCCGATACCCTGGCCTCACGCAACGACCTCGCAGCCGCGTACGAGTCAGCGGGCCGTCTGACCGAAGCCATCACCCTGTACGAAAAGGTCCTTACCGCCCGCACCCGCGTCCTCGGCAAGGATCACCCCGCGACGCTGGCAACGCTCGATGCCCTAGCGAGAGCATACAAGGATGCAGGGTTTCTAGATAAGGCAACCGCGCTACTGGAGGGAGAAACGCCAGCGGAAGGATAGAGCCTGTTACCTTCTTCGAAGGAAGGTAACAGGGTTAAACTTGCTCGGCCAATACGCTGGTCGTGGGGTGACAGTGGTCAGCCCACGACCAGCTGCTCGAGATTGCGCCGTGATGCCCCCTGCTATTGTCATGCCATGGCAATCAAGACGCTCGACGAGTTCCTGGCGGCCATCCCCGACGACAACCGTGAGCAGATGGTGGACGTTCTGGTGCGGGTCGGGCTCACCTATCCTGAACTGGAGCTGCGCATCGCGTGGAACCAGCCGATGTTTACCCACCACGGCACGTACATCATCGGGTTCTCGGCCGCTTCCAAGCACATGGCGATGGCCCCCGAGTACGCCTCCATGATCCGCTTCGAGCAGGTCATGCGTGAGCGAGGCACGGACTTCGGCAAGATGTTCGCCCGCCAGCCCTGGAACAAGCCCTTCGACTACGAACTCCCGACGCCTTCATTCAGCACCAGCTCACGGAAAAGCAGGACATCACATCGTTCTGGCGTCCAAAGTCGTGAAGATTCAACCACAAAACAACACATGAGCTCCTAACAACTTGTACAATTAGTACATGTCAACCGCTACACTTTCCGAGTTTCGCCAGAACCAGGCACAGTACATCGCCGCCGCCCAAGTCGAACCCGTCGAGCTGCGCTCGCGCGGCGCACAGACCCGCGCGGTCCTGGTCTCCCCCGCTTTCTACGAAGAAGCTATCGCTGCCCTCGAAGCACGGCGGGAAGCCCGCGAGCGCGAGGAATACGAGACATGGCTCCGTGAGAATGCTCTACCCGCCCTCGAACACTACCTTGAGCACCCGGAGACTGCGCACACTCTCGATGAGCTGACTGCTGCATGGGGACTGAAGTAGTGGCACCCCAACGATGCCTTGCTATTGGCGATACTGCATACCACGACCTCGTCAACTTTCGCGGCGAACTCCTAACCCTCAGCGGCTCAGAACAGACAACCGATGCTTACCTTGCTGCTCTACGCGATTTTCTGTCCCGTCTCGCTGAGTTCCCTCATCGCGGTGAAGCGCGTCCCGATCTTCACCCGTCAATACGGGTGATAGGTTTTCGCCAGCGGCTTCGCATCGTTTTCGCCGTGATGGAGGATCAGGTGCTGATACTCGCCGTGCAATCTGCGAGGCAAGGGCGAGTTACCCTACCTGAATCTGTCTATCAGTTCCTTGAGGTCCTTGACGGCGAAGTCAGGTAGCACAAACAGCATCCGCAGTTTGAGAGTTTTACTCCCCCACCCTACGGGCGCGTAGGATAGGGCCAGCAGCAGCCGCGCCGCTCAGGCCTCGCCCGGTGGCGCTCACTCAAGCCTCCAGGGAGCACGCATGACCACGAAGGAAACCCCGGCCTCGTCCAACGGCGACGAGACGACGCAGGCGCGCACGACCACAGACGTCACGACCGAAACAACCGACGCGACCGCCGACTCACAGGAGGCCGCCCCCGCGACCGAAGCCCTCGAGTGGCACGCCCCCGTCATGGTTCGCATTGACGAGCACACGACGATCCCCCACCTGCTCAAGGAACGCGTGCAGCGCAGCGCCACCCGCCCGCTGATCCTGCGCAAGATCGGCATCGGCGACACGTGGCGCTCCATCACGGCGCGCGAGTTCTACGACGAGGTCCACGCGCTCGCCGCCGGCCTCATCGCGCGCGGCCTCGAACCCGGCGACCGCGTCGCGATCATGAGCCGCACCCGCTACGAGTGGACGCTCCTCGACTTCGCGTGCTGGGCGGCCGGCCTCGTCCCCGTGCCCATCTACGAGACCAGCTCCATCGACCAGGTCGCCCACGTCCTCGTCGACGCGGATGCCACCCTCATCATCACCGAAACCGTGTCCATGGCCGAAATCGTGCGCGCCGCCGCCCACAGAGAAAACCGGGACAACACGCACGTCCTCTCCCTGGATTCGGAGGCCATCGAAACGCTCATCGCGGAGGGCGCGACCGTCCCCCGCGACCGGGTCCTCGCCCGCTCCGAGGCCCTCACCAAGGACGACATCGCAACCATCGTCTACACGTCGGGCACGACAGGCACGCCCAAGGGCACGGTCCTGAGCCACGAAAACTTCACGAACCTGTGCCTGAACGCCCACGCGTGGATGCCGGAAATCGCGGCGCACAAGAACTCGCGCCTCCTCCTCTTCCTGCCCCTCGCCCACGTGTTCGCGCGCTTCCTCCAAGTCTTCCAGATCAGCGGCAACGGCGTCCTCGGCCACGCGCCCAACATCAAGAACCTCCTGCCCGACCTGGCGTCCTTCAAGCCGAGCTACCTCCTGGTCGTCCCGCGCGTCCTGGAGAAGATCTACAACTCGGCGGACACGAAGGCGCGCGGCCCCAAGCGCAAGATCTTCCGCTGGGCGGCCAAGGTCGCGATCGCTTACTCCCAGGCACTGGACACCGAGGAAGGCCCGTCGGCGTCGCTCAAGGCCCAGCATGCCCTCGCCGACAAGCTCGTCTACCAGCAGATCATCCGCCTGGTGGGCGGCAACGCGGACTACATCGTGTCGGGCGGCGCTCCCCTGGCCACCTGGCTCGCCCACTTCTACCGCGGCGTCGGCATCCCCGTCCTAGAGGGCTACGGCCTCACCGAAACGGTCGGCCCGGTCTCCGTGAACACGCCCCGCCTGTCCAAGATCGGCACCGTGGGCCCGGCCCTGCCGCCCATGTCCTTCAAGATCAGCGACGAGGGCGAGATCCTCCTCAAGGGTCCCAGCGTCTTCCAGCGCTACCACAACAACCCCGAGGCCACGGCCGCCTGCTTCACCGACGACGGCTGGTTCCGCACGGGCGACCTGGGGTCCCTGGACCGCGACGGCTACGTGTCCATCACGGGCCGCGCGAAGGAAATCATCGTGACGGCGGGCGGCAAGAACGTCGCCCCCGCCGCCCTCGAAAACCCGATGCGCTCACACCCGCTCATCTCCCAGGTCCTGGTCGTGGGCGACCAGCGCCCCTTCGTCGCCGCGCTCATCACGCTGGACGCGGAGATGCTCCCCGACTGGCTTGCCGCGCACTCCCTGCCCCCGATGAGCGTCGCCGAGGCGGCCACGAACGTCGAGGTCCTGGCCTCCCTCGACAAGGCCGTCGCCTCAGCGAACGAGCACGTCTCGCGCGCCGAATCAATCCGCAAGATCAAGGTCCTCACCACCGACTTCACGGAAGCAAACGGCCTGCTCACCCCCTCCCTGAAAGTCAAACGCGCCGAGGCCACGCGCCGCTTCACCCCCGTCATCGACGAAATCTACGGCGGCCCCGTACACAACTGACGCACGCGCGACCGACGCACGCGCGACCTGCGCTCACATGAACGAGGCCGTGGCCGACTCGCGCTCCCCCGAACGGTACGGGGATTGCTGAGATGGCCACGGCCTCGTGCGTGCCCGGCGGCTACTGCGAGGCGAGGGCCGCCGTCGGAGGCGTGCGCGCCGCACGGATCGCGGGGTAGAGCCCGGCGACGGCGCCGATGAGGAGAGTCGCGCCCAGACCGGCGGCGATCACCCACCAGTGCAGGGTCGGCGGCCACCCGTAGGCGATGCACATGCCCCACGTGACGCCCGCGCCGATCAGGCATCCGGCGACGCCCCCCAGGAAGGACAAGATGAGGGCCTCGGCCAGGAACTGGACGCTGATGTGGCCTCGCTTCGCGCCCAGCGACCGGCGCAGGCCGATCTCCTTGCGGCGCTCCAACACCGAGATGATCATCGTGTTGGCCACGCCGATGCCGCCCACCAGCAAGGCGATCGAGCCGACGCCCGCGAGCAGCGTCGTGAACGTCTGATCGGCTGCGTTTTGCGCGGCCAGCGCGTCCGAGGGGCGCGAGACCTTCAGGCCCGTAGCGCCCTGTGGCGCCAGGGTCGGCCCGAGAAGGGCCCGCACGTTCTCCACCTGGTCCTCGGCGCTTCGCTCGTAGATCGTCGTGGGCGTCTTGCCCGCGTCGAAGAGTGATGCGGCGGCGGGGATACCGATGAGCGCCGTGTTGTCGAGCTCCTCGGCAAGGGGCGCGTGCTCCATGACGCCCAAGACCGTGAAGGATCGGCCTCCCAGCCACACCTGGGTGCCCGGCTCGACGACGCCGAGCAGCTGCGCGGCCTTCGATCCCAGCACGACGCCCGGGTAGCGGGCGGTCGCGTCGTTGAGCCACACGCCGTGCTTCATCTGCCCGGAGACGACCTCCAGCAGGTTCGTGTCCGCGGCCATCGTGATGATGCCGCCCGTCGCGTTCGGGTCCGACAGGCGCGAGCGGTAGACGGACACGCCCGACAGGGTGGACGTGGAGGCCGCCGAGGTGACGCCCGGGATCATGAGGGTCCGCCCCACGGAGTCCTCGGGCAGGATCAGGTCGGTGCCGGCCAGGTCGGCGCCGCTTCGAGCCGTCAGCATGTTGGTCCCCAGGGCCCGCAGCTGCTCTTGGAGCTGAGCCTGGGAGGAGGCGGATACTCCGACGACGCCGACCATCGCGGCAATGCCGATAGCGATGCCCAGGGCCGACAGGACGGCGCGCATCGGGCGCGAGCGCAGGCCGGTCAGGCCCAGGCGCGCCACGTCGGAGGCGCGCAGGCTCGAGCGGTGCGCGCGAGCGCGGGTACTACTCGTCATTGCTACCTCCCACGCCTCCCGGGCGTCCCGAATCGGACACGATTTCGCCGTCACGGATGGCGACCTGGCGCGGCAGCGAGGCCGCCAGCTCGTTGTCGTGGGTGATCACGATGATCGTGGTACCGGCCTCGTTGAGCTCGCGCAGCAGGGCGACGATGGAGGCGCCGGAGCGCGAATCCAGGTTGCCGGTCGGTTCGTCCGCGAGCAGCAGCGCCGGGTGGCCGATAATGGCGCGTGCGATGGCGACCCTCTGGCGTTCGCCGCCCGACATCTGGTGGGGTTTGTGGTCGATGCGATGCCCGAGGCCCACTCGGGTCAGTGCCTCACGCGCGGCCTCGCGGCGCTTGGCCCGGGGCACGCCCCGGTAGAGCAGACCGTCGGCCACGTTGTCTAGGGCCGACACGCCGGCCGTGAGGTGGAACTGCTGGAAAACGAAACCGATGAGGGAGGAGCGCACGCCGGACAGTTCAGTGTCGCGCAGCGAAGACACGTCGGTTCCGCCGATGCACACGCTCCCGGAGGTGGGTCTATCCAGCGTTCCGATCAGGTTCAGCAGAGTCGATTTCCCGGAACCCGAGGGTCCGACGATGGCGACGAACTCGCCCTCATCGACGCTCAGGGATACTCCGTTGCAGGCGTGCACGGGCGGTGAGCCAAAGGACCTGTGCACGTCGGTCAATTCCAGGATGTGGCTCATCGGTTGGGTACCACCACGCGCTGGCCTTCGGCGATGTCGTCGCCGCTCACTTCGACGCGGTCGCCCGCGAACAGGCCGACGGTGACGGGAACCCGTGTCACAGCACCGGCCTCGTCAACGACCTCGACGCCGAACTGCTCTGAGGTCAGCGCAACGAGCGCACCCAGGGGCACGGAGAGGACGTCCTTGCGCGACTCGGAAGTAAATCCGAGGGAGACAGACGCCTCCTGCAAGCCTTCGAGGGCGGACGGATCATCCGGGGTGATCGTGACTGGCACGATGCGTTCCTTCGACGCTTCCCTATTACTAGACGACGCGTCGCCGGGCTTGTCCGTTGGCGGCTCCACCGAGGTGATCGTTCCGGTCGTGGAGGTTGCAGAACCGGGCAGGCGAATGGTCACTGAGTTTCCGACGACACCCAGAGCCTGGTCGGAGAGCTTCAGGTTAGCGGAGATGATCTGGCGTGAAGACGAGACCGCAAACAGTTCCGTTTCCGTCGTCGCTGTATCACCCACACGAGATTTCAACGCACCGACGCGCAGGTCCTCGGGGGCGAAGAGGACAGAGCCGAGGGGCAGGGTGCCATCCTGGGGCAGGTTGAGGGCCTTCTGCCAACGCTTGATCGCCGCGGTCGTGTACCAATCGAAGTGAGCGTTAGGGGTCGCCTCGAAGTAGCCGAGTTCGGACAGGGCGTTCTCCAACTGGGTCACATCCTGGCCATCACTCATACCTTCACCGAATGCACGCCACGCGGGGATCGCCCCGTGGAGCAGATAGCTGTTGGCACCGGCAACCGTGTAGACGTGATCGCCCTGGCCCAGCGTCGTGCCGGGCGTGGGCAGGGCGGTGACGACGCCCTCAAAGGAGCTCTTTTGCACGTAGGAATCCGCGTAACGCAAGTTTCCCTGCACGGTTGTCTCCCCCACCAGGTCGCCGCGCGTGATCGTCGCGGTCGCACCGTCGAAGGACTGCGGCGCATCGGAATTGGCTGTGGCTCCCGAGCACGCGGACAGGGACAGAGCGCAGAGGGCAACCAGTGCTGCCGCGACGAAAGCAGACGGCGAACCCGCTGTCCTCACTTGGCCGCTCCGGTCTGAGTGAAGCATTTGTTGATCGCGTCCTGGGGGATGTCCTGCAGATTGATGCCACCGCTAGCATCGGGGTCCTTGACGTCATAGCCGAGGCCGCGCAAGCACTCCGCCCCCTTCACCAGCGTCTCACGCGCAGCCTGGTCATTCACGACACTGTCGTCGCCTGTCATGCCGGATACCTTGTCCATGCACTCGTTGAGGGCCGAGTTGAAGGCGTCGGACGTGTCCTTGAGGTTCTCGGGCGTCAGGCCGGTGTCAGGCACGTCGAAGCCTTTCTCACGCATGCACTGGGCGAACACCAGGTTCGGGTCGCTGCTGGCGGCGTTCGTGGCCGCCGCGCTCGGGCTCTTCGTGGACGTGGACGAGGTGGACGAACCAGACGATCCGGTCGATCCGCAGGCGCTGAGGGCCGCCGCCAGGGTGATGGCAATGACGGCAAGGGCGCGCGTCTGTGCGCAATTCTTCATCGAAAACTCCTTGAGGAATGCTTATCGGCAATGGTTCTCACTACCTGCCTAGATTACAGCCCTCTATCCTGAAAGCTACCTGAAAACTATCGGGGAGCGCGCGCAGAGTTTCGTCAGACAACCAACCCTGGGAGCCAATGAACGAGGCCGGGGCGAGGTTTGCCCACCCACACTCAGGGACGCGAAGCCTCGTCGTACTCGGCCTTGATGTCCTCATGGTGACGGATGACCTCACGGACCATGAAACCCAGGAACTTCTCCGCGAAATCGGGGTCAAGGCCGGAAGATGCGGCCAGGGCGCGCAGGCGCTCGACCTGGCGGGCCTCGCGGGCTGGGTCTGCGGGAGGTAGGTCCAGGCGCGCCTTGATGTGGCCGACGCGCTGCGTGCAACGGAAGCGCTCGGCGAGAATGTGGACGAGGGCGGCATCGATGTTGTCGATCGTTGCGCGCGCCTCCGCCAGCTCGGCGGGAATGCCGCCGACTCCACGGTCGGCCGAAGCTGCCACCACGGCCTCGTCACTTCCCAGCATGGGACCCTCCTGGTTCATCGCCACTAACACCAGTCTAGCGGCGAGACTCAGGCACTGCGCTTGCCTTCCGAGGAACGTTCGGGGTACAGCTCGGCCTCGCCCACGCCCTCCACCAGGTCGCGGGTGACGACCACGCGGGCAACGTCGTCGCGGCTGGGAAGGTCAAACATGAGGTCGGACAGGGTCTGCTCCATGATCGAGGACAGGCCACGCGCACCGGTCTTGCGCTCGTTCGCGCGCGCGGCGATTGCCAGGAGGGCCTCGTGGGTGAACTCCAGGTCCATGTCGTCAAGCTCAAAGAGGTGCTGGTACTGGCGCACCAGAGAGTTCGACGGTTCAGTGAGGACTCGCACCAGGTCCTCCTCCGTGAGTTCCTTCGTGGAGGTCAGGATGGGCAGACGGCCGATGAACTCGGGAATCATACCGAACTTGTGCAGATCCTCGGCGGACACGGCCTCGTACAAGTCACCCATTTCCGAAGCACTCTTCAGCTCGGAACCAAAGCCTGTGGAGCGACGCCCCAAGCGCGCCTTCACAATGTCCTCGATGCCCGCGAAAGCCCCCGCCGCAATGAACAGAATGCCGGATGTGTCAATTTCCAAGAACTGCTGGTGGGGGTGCTTGCGCCCGCCCGTGGGGGGCACGGAGGCGACCGTGCCCTCAATGATCTTCAGGAGCGCCTGCTGGACACCCTCGCCGGACACGTCGCGCGTGATCGAAGCGTTCTCAGCCTTTCGGCCGATCTTGTCGATCTCGTCGACGTAGATGATGCCCTTCTCGGCCTTCTTGATGTCGCCGTCGGCCTCCTGGATGAGGCGCAAGAGAATATTCTCCACGTCCTCGCCCACGTAGCCGGCCTCCGTCAGCGCGGTGGCGTCCACGATCGCGAAAGGCACGTCGAGGAGGCGGGCCAGGCAACGCGCCAGGTGCGTCTTACCCGTACCGGTGGGGCCCAGCAGCAAAATGTTGGACTTGGTGCCCTGCATGTCCTCGGCGTTGCCCGCCTCGCGCGAGCGCACGCGCTTGTAGTGGTTGTACACGGCCACGGACAGGGCGCGCTTGGCGCGATCCTGGCCGATCACCCACGTGTTCAGGAATTCGTTGATCTCACGAGGCTTAGGCAGGGGTGTCGCCGAGGACGAAGCCTGCTGAGCTCCGAGTTCTTCCTCGATAATCTCGTTACACAGCTCGATGCACTCGTCGCAGATATACGCGCCGGAGCCACCAATGAGCTTGCGCACTTGCTTCTGGCTCTTGCCGCAGAAGGAGCACTTGAGCAGTTCCGCGCCATCAGTCAGACGAGCCACGAGACCTCCACTTGGTTGAGCGCTTTCCGTTCGGTCGGAGACGCTTTCGCACTTACTAGAAAATAAACTAATGCACGGAGCGGAAAATTCCACGCAGGCACGCACATCGTTATGAAATGGTCACACATCACCACATTCGATAAACAAACCAATCTTTCGGGGCGAAACCACCTGTCCGAGTCGGCCCACACTCCCCATTCGTCAGACACCATCGTCTGTTCTATCAGCAACGAGGCCGTGGCGCTCACCACACAATTACGCGTGGGACAGCCACGGCCTCGTCCATGATGAACGGGTCACAGAGCCTTACGAGACTCCAACACCTGGTCAATCAGACCGTATTCAGCGGCCTGAGGAGCGGTAAGAATCTTGTCACGCTCAATGTCGCGACGCACCTGCTCCACCGGCTTGCCAGAATGCTTCGAAATAGTGTCTTCAAGCCACGCGCGCATGCGGTCGATCTCGTCCGCGACAATCTGAATGTCCGAGGCCTGCCCCTGCATGCCCTCCATCGCCGGCTGGTGAATGAGGACACGAGCATTCGGCAGAGCCAGACGCTTGCCGGGCGAACCAGCAGCCAGCAGCACGGCCGCCGCCGACGCCGCCTGCCCCAGGCACACCGTCTGAATCTGCGGCTTGATGTACTGCATCGTGTCATAGATGGCGGTCAGTGCCGTGAAGGAACCACCAGGCGAGTTGATGTACATGGTGATGAGCGAATCCGGGTCCTGAGACTCAAGAACCAGCAGCTGCGCCATCACATCGTCGGCGCTCGCGTCATCGACCTGCACACCCAGGAACACGATGCGATCCTCAAACAGCTTCGTGTACGGGTTCTGGCGACGGAAACCGTAGGCTGTGCGCTCCTCGAAGTCGGGCAGCACGTAGCGGGCCTGGGGCATCTGGCGGGCGACCGCCTCAAAGTAGGGCTGGGTGCTCATCAGTTCTCTCCTCGCGTTCCAATCTCCTGCGGGCTGTCGATCACGCGATCGACGAAGCCGTACTCGAGCGCCTCCTGCGCGGTGAACCAGTGGTCGCGATCACCGTCTGCTTCGACCTGCTCGACGGTCTTACCCGTACGAGACGCCGTAATGGCCGCCAATTCCTTCTTCATGCCCAAGATCAGGTCCGCGTTAATGCGAATCTCCGTCGCGGAGCCACCCGCACCACCGAGGGGTTGATGCAGCAAAACCCTGGTGTGAGGTGTGATGTAACGTTTGCCGGGCGCACCCGACGTCAGCAAGAACTGTCCCATCGATGCGGCCAGGCCCATACCCACCGTGACAACATCCGGCTTGATGTACTGCATCGTGTCGTAGATCGCCATACCGGCGGTCACCGAGCCACCGGGGGAATTAATGTACAGGTAGATGTCGCGGTCCGGGTCCTCAGCCGCGAGCAGCAGCAGCTGCGCGCAGATCGCGTTCGCGTTTTCGTCGCGGACCTCGCCGCCCAGCCAAATGATGCGTTCCTTGAGCAGGCGCTGGTAGACCGAGTCCCCCAGTCCCAGCTGCGAGCCTTCGCCGACAGCACCGGTATTCTGCACGCTCACGCGTACCTCCTCGTCTGTTCACGGGCCCAGGCGGCCCCATTGGTGTCAACCGTACCCGCTGCGCGCCCCACGGCGCGCGCGCCGTGCCGCTGTTTCGCTGTGGGCACATGCCGCGAGGGGCGAGGCTTAAGCCTCGCCCCTCGCGATCACAGTGGGATGCTCGTCAGCGCGGAAAGTACCGCGCCTCCACTCATTCCTGCTCGTCGGCAGGCTCGGTAACGATCTCCGCGCCGGCTTCGGCGCCAGGATCAGCGCCGAAGAACTTGGTGAGGTCAACGTCGGCGCCATTCGTGTCCTTGACGGTGACGACCTTGAGGGCCTCAATGAGAGCCTTGGAGCGACCAAGGTCGGCAACAACGTTGGCCATCTGCTGCGAGGAGGAGAAGAGCTGGTTGATGTCGACCCCGAAGTTCTGCGACATCTGGATCGCGTAGTCGATGAGTTCCTGCTGGGAAACCTGAACGTCGAACTTCTTGGCCAGGGCCTCGGAGAGCAGTTCGGTGCGCATCTCCTTCTCGACTGCTTCGCGGGCCTCCTTCTTGGCCTTGGGCTTAGCATCTTCGCCGACGCGGTGCTCAACCTGGTCATCGACCGCGGACTCGGGCAGGACGATCTCAACCTTGTCGAGGAGGACGTCGATGAGGGCGTCACGCGCGGCGAGGGCCTGCTGGGATTCCTTGGATTCGCCGGCCTGCTTCTTCAAGTCCTCAGTCAGCTCATCGATGGTGTCGAACTCAGATACCATCTGGGCGAAGTCGTCGTCAGCCTTGGGCAGCTCGCGCGCCTTCATGGCCTTCACAGTGATAGTCACCTCGGCTTCTTCGCCCTCGTGGTCGCCGCCCTTGAGGGTGGAAGTGAAGGTGACCTCGTCGCCGGCCTTGGTGCCGCGCAGGGCGGTGTCCTGGCCGTCGAGCATGGAGCCGGAGCCGATCTCGTAGGAGACGTCGGAGGCGGAGTCAACCTGCTTGCCGTCGATGGTGGCGACCAGGTCGATGGTCGCGAAGTCGCCGGTCTTGGCCTTGCGGTTGATGGTCTTCAGGGTCGCGAAGCGACCGCGCAGGTCGTCGAGCTCCTTCTGGACGTCTTCCTCGGTGACCTCGGTGGGCGCGACCTCGACGACGATGGATTCGTCAATCTCAGGCAGTTCAAAGGGAGGAACGACGGCGACTTCGGCGGTGAAGACGAGCTGGCCGCCCTGGGGACCGGTCACGTTCGGGATCTCGGTGACGTCGACCTCTGGCTGGGCCATGGGGCGCAGCTCGTTCTGGTTGACGGCGTCAGAGTAGTGGCCGGGCAGGACCTGGTTAACGACCTGCTCGATGACGGCGGCGCGACCGAAACGCTGATCGATGATGCGCGGAGGCACGTGGCCCTTACGGAAGCCAGGGATGTTGACTTGTCCGGCGATCTCCTTGTACGCCTTGTCCATTTCGGACTTCAGTTCCTCGAAGGGAACCTCAACGGTCAGACGAACCTTGGTGGGCTCGAGGGTTTCAACGGTGCTCTTCACGTGCGTACGCTCCGTAGTCTACGAATAGGGGAACGCCCATGTCGGGCGCATAACAACCTGGCCAGTTTACGCCACGCATTGCTTAATGTCTCTCTTCGCTGTCGGCAAATGGGCGTATGGAGCTCCTCACGGGCCTAACGCGTGCGCAATTGCACACCACTGTTGTGTTTGTTTCGTCCGGGACGAGGCCTGGGCGGGCTTAGTGGTCTGCTGTCCTCAGGGGGTCAGGTAGTGGGAGCGGCCGCGCATGACAGCGGCCAGCCGCGCGCGGGGCACGTCGGCGACCTCACGGACTGCGTCGGTGATTGCGGCGTGGATGGTTCGTGCTTCTGCGTCGTCGACGGCTGTGAATCGTGCTGTGATGCGTGGCTGCCTCGCGACAATGGCGATGTCCCAGGATTCGAGCCGTGTCACTGTGCGCGCAGCCTGTTCGACTTCTTCGGGGGCACGCCCGGGCGCGAGGGTCGTGACCGTCAGGATGGTCCGGTAGGACGGCATGACACCTCTCCTGCTCGCGTTGGCGGGTGCGACAGTGTCGTCGCTGATGGTCGGGGTGACAGGATTTGAACCTGCGACCCTCTGCTCCCAAAGCAGATGCGC
>ERZ773074.493-NODE-493-length-16850-cov-2.988866_pt1 | contig 16850 bp, 13 predicted proteins | sample MGYA00580615_ERZ773074 | MGnify/ENA primary metagenome ERZ773074 (study PRJEB29015, sample SAMEA2738126) | human oral metagenome | biome: human oral; feature: human-associated habitat; material: saliva | place: China | collected 2160 ...
TACACTACTGTATTAACGATATCAACACGAGCATACACGACATAAACAGTTCCTATAGACACCATCAATGTTAAAATAAACATAATACTTAATTTTAATTTATTTAATGTTATGACTTCTAAAATATTTTTTACCATATTGCTCTCCTTTGTATAGATTATATTCCTATAGAAGCGACTCGAAAATAGTGACTCCCTAGACATCGATTTGTCAATTCCCCCATGAAGTTTCTTAGATATCTAAAAAGCTTTTATAAGACGAATTTAGATAGTGATTAATCACTGTGATTACGAGTTCTCATATAAACTTTTTAAGATTTGTTTTTTTGAATAATACCTATAGTATTTTTGTAATTTTAATTGTACTGACTTTTATTCTCTGTGTCAAGATAATTATAGTAAGTTTTCTGAAAATTATAAGTTTATATTGTTATCATCTTTTTTTCATACTATAATAAATGTATAAATATAAGTCAGTATTTTATATATTTCTCACAATTTCTCTTAATAGCGTGTTATTAAATTAAGTGGAATTAAAAGTAGGAGGTATTTATGAAAAAATATATTTTAAAATTTAAATATAGGTTCTTATTAATTTGTTTTCTTATATTGTTAAGACAGTTATTTCTTATGAAAAGTAACTTTTTAAATGCAGATGCTATAACTGTACTTACTAACAGAAATCTAAATAGTTTCTTTGAGATCATCTTATTTTTATCGGTTACGTGGTTTGTTATTATAGTAATTGATAGGGTGGTTAAAGTAAGAGAGGAGATTTTTATTCAAGATATTGGAATAGATGTTAAGGACAATCTATCTAGTAACCTTATAGAATTAGATATTGAAAAGTATAAAGATAACTCATCTGGTGTTTATCAATCTTGGTTTAACAATGATATTCAAATGATTCAAGAAAAGGGTTTGAGGAATATATTTGCTATAATATATAGTCTTTCTGGTGTGGTGTTTTCACTTTATGCTCTATTAAAATATCACTGGATCATTTCTTTAATTACTATTATAGGAACAGGAATATTAATTTATCTTCCAAAAATTTTTAATAAAAAACTTCATAATATGGGAACAGAAGTTACTAAAGAAAATGAGAACTATGTTGCTTCGTTAGAAGAGACGATTTTAGGCTATGATACGTATTTCTCTCTTAATAAATTACAAATAATTCCTAAAAGAATAGCTAATATAAGTAGAATTTTGAAAAACGTATTTGTTAAACAAAGTAAATTGGAAAGTAATTATTACATGCTTAACTTTGGCTTAAATGTCTTTTTCCAAGTGTTATTAGTTTTTGTTACAGGGTATTTAGTTGTTAAAGATAATTTGGAAATCGGTGCAGTTGCGGCTGTAGGAATGTTTGCTAATCTTGTGTTTGATGGTATGAGCCAAGTAGGTTATAGAATAGCATTTATTAAAGGGGCAAAACCTATTTTCTCTAAGCATGATGAATTCATGTTAAATAATAAGGATACCCACTTACCTGTTGAATACTCTTTAAGAGAAACATTATTTAAAATTAAAAACTTATGTTTCAGTTATGGTGACAAAGAAATCTTAAATAATTTAAACCTTGATATAAAAGAAGGGAATAAATATTTAATAAGCGGAGATAGTGGAGTAGGAAAATCAACATTATTTAAAATTCTTACAGGGCAACTAAGAAATTATGAAGGTAGTATAGAGTATTGTAGTGTTGATTTGAAAAAATTATCTACCAAACAAATACTAGAAAAACTGACTATAATTCAACAAGAAAATTTTGTTTTTTCAGGTACTGTCAAAGATAATATAACTATGGGAGAAGTAGCTGAGGATAGTGAAGTAGCTAAATATTTAGAAAAAGTGGGCTTAACTCAGAAGGACTTCTTATATTCAGAAGTAGAGGTTCATGGGGAAAATCTTTCGGGAGGACAACGCCAGAGATTGGCTATAGCAAGAGCGTTGTTCAATGGTAAAAAAATACTATTAATTGACGAGGGAACATCAGCTTTGGACAAAGAATCAGCAAAAAGTATAGTAGAAATGCTGTTAAGAAATAAAGAATTAACGATAATAATGATTAGCCATGATATAAGTGATGAACTAAGAGGGAAATTTGATAATAAAATAAAACTTTAGTCCCCCACACTTTAATTGTGATTCGACGAACATAATTAGAACACATATTCCTTAACTATAAAAAGCCTAGAAGAATTAATTTTCTTCTAGGCTCGTATTTTATCCTAATATTTCATTCACTAAATGAGCTATTAAAAATATACAAATGCTGATTTAGCAACAATCTATATAACTATTTTTTGATAAAAATCTGTAAGAAACCTAATTTAGACATAAAAAAAGACCTACCAAAATTACTTGGTAGGTAATAACAAATAAGGGAGTTAATTATGAAAAGTTTGTTAAGCTTAACACTTATATTATATCATGTTTCCCAGTTACGTTTAAAGACTTCAAAACAAGGAAATAAAAAAAGAGCCTACCGATTAAGGTAGGCTTTTTAGGGAATACATATGAAAAATATTCATCTATATGTATTATATCACTAAATATATTTGATTACAAGTGTCTCCATGTTCCATAATCAGTTCCACTCTCAAGCTCCATGCTTGCGACGTAACGTCTCTCTCCACTATGGCTTACGTAAGACAGCCACTCATAACCATCGGCGTAACAATAATGCGTGTAGTTGAACTCCTCGCCTTTAGTGTAGTTTGCAACTACCTCAGCACTTGTTGAAGGAGCTGACCTCACGTTTAACGCCTCTACTCCAACTGTGAATACTCTTGGTCTATCTAGTTCGTATAAATCAGTAGTAACTGGGTTGCTTGCTGGTGTATCGTCTACTGGGTAATAGAACCAACCTACAACTCCTTCAAAATCTCTAGTTATATATCTAGCTGGACCTCCTACATATAAGCTGTCCCAGTTTCCATCAACATTTTGTTCAATAGTTTTCATCGTATATCCGTCTGAATCTTCAATTACAAGACCTGTATGTCCGTAAGAATGACCGGCTGTATAAGTTGTGTCCATAACGAATACAGCTCCAGCTTTTGGTCTACTGTTAAGATCTCCTACAACGTTATATTCAACTTTATAACCTAATGCTGAAGCACTGTTAAGCAAGTCTATTGCATTTCCCCAAAGTGTTTTACCAAAGAAGTATGAACTTAAATAATTAGGTAAGTCTACACATTGAGTTCCATAGGCTCCGTCTTGGTCTACTCCTATTCCTAAATTTGCTATTCTTCTTGCTTCATTTACTAAATCTGTTGTTCTAACCATTTTAAAATCCTCCTAAAATTAAGTAAAATAAAAAGACTATCATTAGTCTTGTTTTGGCTCTGTATATGTCAAAGCTTGTTTACTATCACTTAAACCTTGTGTTGTTGCATCATTGACTATTCCTAGCAACGATAACATTAAAAATACTGTGTCAACTATCCCATTAATATTGTGGTTAAATAGTTCAGTATCTAGGTTATGTCCTAGTAAAGCTGCTACTTGTTTAACAAGTAATAAAATTGCAGCGATAAAAGATATAACAAAGTGTTTATTCTTAAATCTGACTTTCCAATTTATCATATTTTACACCTCCTTTCTAGTTTTGCGGCCATGGCTCGTTAGTTAAATAAGAGATAGAACTTATTCGTATATCTCCGATGTCTCTGTCTGTTGGCACGGGGTCTGTGAACTGGAATCTTAAGTGGTTGTAATCTCCAGCACCTCCTAAATACCATGTACCATAAGAAATACCTTTATCGTTATATATATTACCAATAAGTGAAGCTTCAGTTCTATATCCTGTTGGAATCCCACCATTCTGTATAATCATGCAGTTACGTTCCTTGTCAGACCCCTGTAGAACATAACCTGCTCCTCCACGTCTGACGATACCAAACCAGCCCCACGATAACCCTCCGAATTGATAAGATACTACATTATTTACACGTCTTACCTTGACAAATGAGTTTCCTAATTTTGATACAGAAGGAAGTATTTTCCAACCTGTATCTCCGATTAGAACCTCCCAGCCAGTATTACCTGTTCCTGTTTTCTTTATCCATTTCAAAGCTCCGTTAGTTACTGCTTCATCAACGTAAGTCGTTCCAACAGGTGCTGAAATTACATCATTCGGCATTCCACGTCCGTGAATTTCCCATTGTTTAGCTTCTAGAACTTTTAATCGTTTATCAAGCTCGGTTGTATTCCCGCCGTTACCAGCGTTAGTCGGTAAGTAATTACTAATATTCTTGTTAGTGATAAGTTTAACGTTATCGCCTTCTCCAAACTCAAAATCAGGTGTGTAATTGTCGGGTATTGAACTTGCTAACGTATACAACGCTGTGTCTAAGTTAGTGTATTTACCGTAACCACTAATTATTATACGTTCATTCCTATTGAAGTAGATTTTCCCGAACCCTTTTTCTTGGGTACCTTGATTTGTTTTTTGAAAAAATTCATAAGGTGTATTACCATAAACAGCAAGCGTAAACGGTGTATCATCTCTATCTAGTTTCCTGTTTAACTGTGTATTAAAACTTTCCTTATCAGATTGATAAACTCTATTCGTTACAAAATTACTGGTATCGACATTACCATTCTCAAAAGGTCTATCCTCAAGAGCTTTAAGTCTATCTGTGATATGTGTTAGTGATTGATGTTCCTCTAAGTAACCTTTATCACGTAACTCGGTTTTAGTTACTAGATTACTAATATCTTGATGTTGAGTTAAATAACCTTTACTATTTAATTCATCTTTCGTTACTAGGTTGTCAACGTTTGGTTGACTACCACGCAATTGATTTAACTCCTCTTTGGTCGCAAGGTTTGAAGTGTCAACAACTGGTTGACGGTTTCTAACTTCCTGTAATTCTTGTTTGGTTGCAAAATTACTAGTATCTATTGTTAGTTGAGTTTTAAGCTCTTCTAGTTTCGAATTAGATACATAGTCAATAGGTAGTTCAGACTTTTTAGCATAGTCAACTAAACTCTGGTGTGTTGTTAAGAATCCTTTGCTATCAATAGTGTTGTTAACTATCTCTACAACGTTTGGCATTTCACTCTTAAGTTGATAGTCATTAAGCGTTGAAGTTCTTACAACGTCCGTTATATCGCTAGTTCTTACAAACTCTGATAGGTCTGATTTCAAAGCAAATGTAGTTTTAGCTTTTTCTAGTTCTGTTGCTAGTACTTCTTTTGTAAGTACGTCTAATTTGTCAACTACTACACCGTTAGCAAAATAACGCTCTTTAATAGGTAGGTTGTCTTTTAGGTCGTATTCAGACATTTTCACATCAAAGCTAAAGCTGTACACATCACTTTCTTTTTCTTCGTTCTTCAAGATGATATAGCAGTTAACACGCTCATTTTCAGTTATTAAAGTTGTGTCAAACTTAAACTTAATCTTGTTGTCTTCAATTCTTCCGTGAGTTTCCCAATATTTAACACTCTTAACAAACTTGAATAGTACTGTTATTTCTTCGTTTGTTAAGGTGTGATTGTTTATTGTCAACTCAAACTCGTTATTGTTCTTGTCATGGGAATAGAGTTCGCAATTACTACGAACTCTAACTCTCTTGTTTACTGTGCTGTTAAATGTTAGTTGTATTTTTTTATCTATCATATGTGTCAATCTCTCCATTTCTTACGGGTAATTTTTTACACATTGAATATATTTCGGAAACTGTGCTGTTTCCTCCTAGTTCCTTGTATGAGTGATATAAAATTGTAATTTCCTCGAGTTCTTTCGTACTGATCCAACCACGATTTATTATTTTACTCATATCTTTCAGCAATCTATATCGACTGATTGTTTTCGTACCGTCAGCCGTTTTTTTTGCTAATTCCTTAATCTCTTTTAAAGTGTCATTGATTTCATTTAGACTTTGTTCGTCTCGTTTGTTGTACCATTTAACAATCATTGTCAGCAATGGCATTGCTACTCCCGTGCTAAGTCCTAGAATTAACCCGTCACTCATTATTTACGTTCTCTTTCCTCGTATTCTTTTTCAATTCGATTAACTTCCTCTTGTACTACTGCTTTTAAGTTCCCTAGATTTGGCACATCATTAATTGTTTTTGCCTTTGTAATTATTTGTCTTACGTATAATTGAACTAAATAATCGTTCTTTTTAAATCTTAATCTACTTGGTCTAATCACTTTCAGAACTCCTTTCGTTACCTTGAATGTCTCCACTATGTTCATCATTTTCGTTGCCCTCCTCTAACATTCCGACGATTGTGTTAATTACACTTGCCATTCCTTCGTCTAATTGTGCTTTTGTTACATATCTATTTTTCTCATCTTCAATATCATCTTTTGCATTTGCTTCTTCTCTAGTTAATATTATTTCTTTATACTTACTAGACTCTACATCTGGTTTCCACACATCAACCGACGTGTGTTCTTCGATTACTTCGTACAGTTTACCGTTGTATTTAATCTTGTCTCCTACTGAGTATTCAATACCTATCTCATAACTGTCAAAAGCGTTAATTATAGTGTCTTTGTTATCATTTATAACCTTAGCGTCTAACACATTCAGTAGTAGCGTCATAATTAACTTGTCGTTACCTTTATTAACTTTACCTACTAATTTGCGTAACGCTTTAACTCTGTCTGTAGGATCTAGCTTATTATTTGCTAAAACTGTAACTTCTTCTTTTAAGTTCGCATATTCAGTAACTAACGCTGGTGTAGTCTCTCCTGTGAACATTTGCTGAGCTAGTTGTTTTCTTACCTCTTCTAGTATCTCACTATCACTACTAGTCGCAAATTTCCCCGGTAAGTCCACGCCACCATTTAAATAAAGAGATCCTTTATTCAATATGAACTGAATATACACACTCTTATATCCTCCAGCTTCTGGCTGTGCTGTTCTTGTTAATATTTCTAAAGCCATTACTTAGCTCCTTTTTTCTGTTTTAGTTCTTCGTTTTCTTTCTTTAACTCCTCGTATGCTACCTTGTAATTAGCAAGTTCTAACGTTTTTTCAATTAACTCTTGTGCGATTATATGAATCGGTTGTAATTTATTTTCTTCCATTTTCTAGCACCTCTAATCTTTCTTTTAGTTTTTTGTTTTCTTCTGATAACTCTTGAATCGACTTCAAGGCATACATTGTAAGTCTGAAATGTTCTAACTCTAATATATCTGGACTTTTGGTCACTAGTGAATCGTCTAGCTTTTGCACATCTTGTGCGATTAGTCCGACTTTAACAGACTTCTGACTACCTGTTTCTTTAAAATCTTTTTTCCAATCGAATTTTTTAAACTGTAATTTCTCAACTAAGTCTAACGCTCTATCTGTCGTAGGTGCGATATTTTCTTTTAGTTTCCTATCAGAATAACTCTCACCTATTCTTATTGCGAAGTAGTTAACATTATTCTCATATGGATAACCGAACACAATTCGTGATCCACCTTCAACACCCCACAACCACGACAACCATGAGATTTTTGAATAGGTAGGACTTCCACTTGTTCCAGCTTTCCAACCCCATGGATGAACAGGGTTATTGTTACTAACATTCGACACAACCACAGATCCTATAAAGTTACTGAACTTCCTAATTCGGTTGTCAAAGAATGGGAATCCCATATGAATTTGACCGTGTACTGTCATTAAAACCTCATCATATATCGGTTTCGCTGCATTGGGGTTTTGGATATCAGTAATATTAAATACTGACAACCCCTTACCTAGTGCGTTATGTGTTGCGTTGAACTGCACCCCTACACCGCTTGAATTTGGTCTATTCTCGTGAGGTAGTACGAATCTTACCCCAGTTCCGAACGGCTCGAAATAACCGTTTTGACCAATCCTAATTTGTGAGGCGCCTGTGATTATTACACCATTTAACGTGTCGGTATCAATCTGAGTACTACGAATTTTAACGCTGTGTAAGTTTTCGATAAATCCGTCAGTCGCCCACAGTTCACGGATAAATGCCTTGTTAGAGATTAACTCCCTAATTAATGCGTCGTCAATATCAATATGTCGAGCCTTGACTGCCTTAGCGTCAATAAGTGGGGTTGTGATACTGCCAACTTTCATATGTTGACCTTCTATTGTTCCGTTGACAATCATATCTCCAGTAACTCTGACTAACCTTGATATGATGTTAATACTCTCAGGCTGTGCGACTAACAGACTTGAAATTGTGTTACCGTCAATCGTTTTCTCAGCTCCTAACCTTATCCCGTTAGGTGTGATACTTATATCAGATTTCTTAAGTACTTTATCTTCAAGAGCTGTTACAGTTGAGTTAAATCCCTCTGCTGTTGCTGCTAGAATTGTTCTAAGCTCGTTATTTTGAAATTCAGTAATTAACCCTTTGTGATTGAGTTTAATTTTTCCCCACAATTCACTTTTAGGATCTCTCAGTTGTACGTCGAGGTCTCTAATTTGCTTGAACACACCACTTAACGCATTAACCTTCTCGTAGGGCTTTTCAAACGCTGTTACATCGTCACCTTTTTCAAGTTGAATCTTAGAGAGTCGAGTTGTTCCCTTGCACCCCATGTGATAGATTTTAACTTTCTCATCTGGTTTTGTAGGTGTGAATGTATATTCATATTTACCATTTCTTACTATGGCTTCTTGCTTACCTTCATTAACTTCTATATCCATTTAGCCACCTACTCTCCTTCAAATCTTACAGTTACACCAGACTCACTAGATGAGAATACCCAACCTAATTTATCTAGTAAATTTTCTTTTTCAGATTGGCTTACGAAATTTACTCTGTATCTGTAGTCTATAAATTCCACGTTTTTTAATCCTATAGCTTCAACATCGTTGAAATATACTTTTTTAATCTTGTCGACTTCAGTAAATCTCACATCATTAGGTACTATTGAAATGTAAGGTGTTGAAAATTCTACAAAACACCCTTCTAGTATTTTTACTAGTTTTACTTTTTCGCTACTCCACACTAAATTATTACCTAGATATCTACGTGAAATTTCTCTGTTACCAATCATTAATTTTACTCTTTTCACAACATCACCTACTTAACTATATCGTATATTGTGTTTTCGTCTTTAACAGAGATAGCGTCGTACTGATTTTGTGTACCTACCCAATATTTCAACGGTTGATTATTCTGAGTATTCAGCAATGTATCGCTTTTTAAATCTTCTATACTAGGTTGCCACTTACTAACGGCTTTGTCTCCAAAACCTATATAAGGTTCTGATATTTTAAAATGACCGTTTTTTACTGCGTAGACGTAAAACCAATACGTCTCATTTGCGAAGTCAACATTTTCTTCTATATTTATAATCTCTTCGTGAATTACCCACTTGTTTTTTTCTAAATTAGTAAACTCAATACTTTTCAGAGTTTTATTACCTGTGTGTTTTTTTATCGCAAAATAAACACCGTGATCCACTTCGACGTCGTCATATACATATACGGGTAATCTTAACACTAGTTTATCGCCTTGTTTCAACTTGCTAACGTTAGTGTCAATTTGCACACCCGCCCAAGTGTAAGTATCAGCACCACTTTTTTTAATACTTAATGAATTGTGACCGTTATAATCATCTTGTATAATTTCAGTCTCTGGGTTCCCAGTACGTCTTAAGTTGTTTATTTTAAAAGTGGAATCAACAATTAAATTATAATTCCCTAGTACAGCGTCTTTTCCGTTAACACCCGGCACGCCTTGTATCCCTTGAATACCTTGTACGCCCGGTATTCCTTGGTCTCCTCTATCTCCCTTTTCTCCTCTTGCTCCTGCTATATACGGTAGATTTTTATATAAGTCAGTTCCGTTACCTACTTTCGCTTTTCCCGTATCTGACTCAATCCCAATCTCACCATTTAACAGGACTATTTCGCTGTTGGTCCAGTCTGCGAAATCCATTCTTTTATGTTGGACTCTTACTGGTATTACTTCTGTCATCTAATTACCTCCGTCAAAAATATACATCGTTTCTTCATTCCACTGTCCGATTATATCGATATTAGTATCTAGCACGTCGCCAAATTCTTTAAACTCCATAGGTACGATATACGTCGAAGCACTTCTAACACTCATTTCTACGTCTTGTTTCTTAAACATAGGACTTTCCACATTGAATAAGTAATGAGCGTCGTACACATGTAGTAATGGTTTTTCAATCTCGCCTGCGTCATACTCGGTAGACATTGTCTCGTAAAAATGAGTAGGATCTATTAAATTTACTTTTACATAGTGATTAACAGATCTACTTAATTTAACTACTATATCGTAGAAATCATCAACATTACACACAGCCTCCCAGCTTATCGTGTATTTCTGACCGACTTCAAATCCGTCACCATTGTGTGATAGTTCTACAAAATGAGTTCCTGCTTTTAAATCACGAGTTGTGTCGCCTTCTAACCTGTTCTTACCGTAAGTGATGCTGTCATCTGTTCCGACCATTTTAACAGTCGCCTCAGCAATACGATTAGTCTCAGCTATTTTGTCTTTCAACTTATTTAAAAGCTCTTTGTCCACACCTTCTATTTCAGATATTGCTTTTTGCACTTTATCGTTAATTTCAGACTTAAACACTTCAGACTCAGCTCGTGTAGTTTCAATTCCATCTTCGATTTTCTTTTTTAACTCGTCTTCTTTGTCAGAGAATATTTTTTCAAAGTTCTCAGATTGCTCTTTAACTTTCTTCTCAAACTCTAACGACACCCAGTCAGTATAAGCATTTGCCTTACTCTCAGCATTGTGAGAGCTTTGAGAAACTTCACGACCTAGATTACTTTCTTTTTCTCCGAGTATAAATTCAATCCAACGCTTAGCGATAGGATCATAATGTGTCTCTACAATTCTTATTCTTTCGTCTATATCATACTTAGTATATTTAAGAATAACTGTGTCTCCACGATTTATATTCTCAGAAAGTTGTTCATAAGTTACTTTAATAGAGTTCTTAGGTTTATCAATATTATCTTTTGTGAAATGTTCAATCGCCCATTCTTCAAGCTCTTCAGCAGTTCTTAGGTCGTTATTACTTACAGACATTTCATTAATGAATGGATAGTCATTAATTAACGGACTTTCCACAACTAAATTGATAGTTACTTCTTCATCTAACGCCGCTGTCTCTTCTTTCTGTTTTGCTTTCAAAGCCTCGATTTCAGCTTTTCGCTTGTCAGCAGCTTGTTGACTTGCTACTTTTCGTTGGTTAGCTTTTAACTCACGCTCTTGGTATTTCGCTCTGACCTCAGCTTCTATTTGTGCATAAGTCTTGAATGTCTGACCGCTACGTTTAACAGTTCGGTTAGTTTTTAAAACTTCCCTTGCGTAACGAGAATTAATCTCGTCTTGCATTTGCTGTGCCTTGAGTTTGTCGTTGCTTTCTTTAGAATACTTCTTCTGTGAATCTCTCAAGGCTTGCATTTCTAACCTGTGTTTTTCTTTTAACTTTTCCTTATCCTCTTTATCTCCAACTCTAAATGTAGATGTTACGTACAATCTAGTCACGATATCATCAGCATTAGAAGATGTGACAAAAGATGTGATATTCTTTGCTGTGGTTAAAACTTCTTCTGTGTCACGTCCTAGTTTTTTCAATATGCTAATTCTATTGTTGTGCATATCTATATCGCCGTTGAATGTATCAGCTATTTTTCCGAATAAGTCAAATGACGATTTTAAAGATGTATCTTTTTCATCTTTGAAAGTAATAAATGAGTTAGGTTCTTTAATATCAGAAAACCAACTAAAATCTTTTTCTGTCGATACAAAGTTTGCGACCCACTCATCTAACACAGTTTGACAAGTTGAGTTAAGTTTTGAAAAGTTCTTGACAAGTCTTTTACTATAATCAAATGTCTTTTGATATGCTGTAACTGTGATTGACTGTTCGTGTTCATTAATATCAATGTCTTTAATTCTAAATAAGTTTTTTCTGTCATGTTCATCAGCTTTGACAATCATTCCTTTTTCAATGGTTGCGTATAGTTCGTTATCAACTGTAGGATACTTAAATGTAAGCTTATATGTTGAATTAAGCACCCAATGAATGTCAGCGTCGTAAGCGTTATTTAACACAATACCGTTATAGGTAAAATCTGTTTCGTTTTCATCATATAACCACAACATTATATAAACGCCCCCCACCTACAGTCAATTTCTACTTTTGTAATTCCTGCACCTAACACAATACCGCTACGTCCTGTTGGTATCTCGAAGAAATCACCTAGCATTATGCTATTTAAAAGACCTCCGTTTTTATCGTAAACATTTTGTTCACCTTGTTTACATTCAATTGTAATTTTCTCAACTATAGCTTTTATTCTTATTACTTGCTTACCTATTGTTAGTGTACTTTCTTCTGTGAAGTTACCATAAACCGTTAATTTTGGATACATAGGTAAGCCCGTATTATTATCGAGTGTTCCATTTGCTGTGAATGTCTTAACATCTTTTACCATGTTGTAAGAGAACGGGTTACACGTGAATACTACATCAATTTCATATTCATCTACCTCGCCAAGCCTTGACCTTACAGCTGAGGTTGTTAATACCTCGTAATAACGGTTGGGGTTGTCAGCGGCGATTAATTTACCACTACCGTCAAGCCATATTAACACGTCATTTATTTCAGCTAAACTAACATCGTGAATTAACAGTTTGTATGATTTTTCCACCGTTTCATATACTTTAGCTGTCCTAACTATTCCACCTGTTATATAGTCAGATGTGAATATTTTATCTTTTCTTTTCCCTTTATTGATCCCGTCATTTTCTGTTACATAAATATCAAAAGGAAAGTCGGCAGTAGACTTCCCATTAAAAGTTAATTTATTAAAGTGTAACGGCATTTCTACCACCTCCGAAACTCATGTTTTTTACTTCCTTCATTTTCCTTACTAATCTGTTTTCAATAGTGTCAACTAACACATTTATATCTTCTTTGTTGTTGATATTATTTCCAGTAACATTAATTGTTACGTTGATTTCGTTGCTACCACCATTTCTAGCACCGTGTTCAGCTAACACACCGCTTATACCTTTTATTTTTTCACTAGTTGATAACGGTGTAATGTTGACTCCATTTTTAGTAACTCTAAACAACTCAGGTCCTGCCTCACCAACTATTCCCGTGTAATTAGGTTGTAAGCTTTCGGTTTGTCCTATGTTCCCGCCTCGTGCAAACATTCCGATATTACCACCTGTTGCGAAGAATCCCGGAAAACTTGGAATACCAGACATCACACTTACAGTTCTTATTACACTCACGACTTCACGAGGTATACTATTTAATAGTCCAATTACACCCCAGATAGTACCACTAGCGGCGTCAACTGCTGACAGATATTTAGGTGGTGTTGGCGTTCCGTTAAATGCATTTAAACTGCTTGTCGCTTGGTTAGTGAACGGCGTTGCGTTACCTTGTGCCATGATTGATTTTGTTGGCGTGCCCGTTGCGTTAAACGTGTTTAAACTATTCGTCGCTTGATCCGTGAAAGGTGTCGCATTTCCTTGTGCCATGATTGATTTTACTGGTGTTTCTGTAGCGTTATATCCATCTAAGCTAAATTTAGCTTGGTCAATTACTGCACTTGCGTTGTCATTAGCATTAATGTTTTTATCTGGAACATTCAATGACGCAAAGTCTAACAGTTTGTTAAATGCTTGTGTGATATTTGGTGTTGCGTCATCTTGCACCATTATTGACTTAGGTGCAATATCCATATCTTTAAAATGACCTATCTTACTATTAACGTTGTCTAACGGTTGACTTGCATTGTCCACAATTTCAACGTTTTTAGGGTGTATTCCCATGCTGTTTAAGAAATTCAAATCATCAATAGTCATCTTAATAGTGCGACCTTGACTTTCTGAAATCATAATAGCTTTTTTAATGTCTGGTAAAGCTAATGCACGTTCATAATCGTTTTTGAAGTTGAAAGCAATGTCGCCCCCTTCGTATTCAATACCTATTGTCTTGAAACCACCTTCTTTAGCAGCCCACTCGTCAAGAGCTTTATTCATTTCTTGGACTTTTTTCTCAGCACTTCCAAGACCTTTAATGTAAGTCTCTTTTGCTTGGTCAATTATTCCCATTTGTTTTAACGCTGCTAATTTTGCTGCCGCTGTTGTGTCGTTGAAAGCCTCTTGTAAAATTTGCTGCGCTTCCTTACTTTCTGTAGCAGCTTCGGTTGCTGTTTTACCCACTTTTTTGTAAGCTTCTTCTAGTTGGTCTAGTTCTGATTTAGTAAGTACTCTATTTTCTCTAGCGGCACTTGACAAAATATCGTTAATTGTGTCTTGTGCTTGTTTTGTTTCGTTAATAATAGAGTCGTAATGTTTGCTTATGTTTTCTTTTTCACGACTATATAATTCTTCATTAATTAAGTTATTAGCTTTCTTTTGCTCTAACGCCGACATTTCAGCCGCTTTACGTTGCTCTAAACTTTGAACAGTTGCAGCAGTCACATCACTTACACTCTTAATCTGTGCAAGGGCGTAATCAGCCGTGATTCTACTACCTTCTAAATACTTACTATTTAAACTCGCTAACGAGTTACCTACTAAGTTAGCTGCTACTTGCACACTTCCGGAAATTTGGTTAACGTCCTCGTCTGATAGACTTAACGCCTCTTTTAATTGTTTTCTGAAACGTCCGTCAAACTCTAATTTGTACCATTTACCGTCTTTAAAGTTCTTGTTTATGTTTTCCATAATCTCGGTATTTGCAGCTTGAACTTTCTTAATCTCACTTTTAACAGCGTCTGAGTTACGTTTAACAGCGTCTCCCATGTGATTAATAGAGTTTCCAGACTGTTCCGCACCTTTAATTACTGCGTCATACCATTCTTTATACTTACCGTTTGTTAACTCAATAGCTGCCTCATGGTTTCTACTATGTTTTGTCATTTCACGATATATCGCTGTCCCTACTCCAACAAATGCAGCACCTATTAACGCAGCTCCTGCTACATAAGGGTTAGTTAGTAATGTTGCCATACTTCCTGCTTTCGCTGCTTGTGTTCCGACTCCTGCTATAGATGTTGAGAGTTTAATCATGTCTCCAACTGATTTAGCTGTAGACATTTTACCAACCCATTTAACAAAACTTCCGATAGCTTTTACACCACTACCGATACCCGTTGTCATTCTACCTAACACAGACATGAACGGTCCAAATCCTAATGTTGCTAATTGTACTGCTGTTGGTAGTTTACTAAACCACAACATCATATTACCTAGCGAATTTACTAACGGTTTTGAAGCTGTCAACGCTTGTGCTAGTTTAGGTAATAATTGAGATCCCATTTCGATTGCCATTTTCTGAATCTCATTTTTTGCCATTTTCAATTTACTAGCACTTGTTTGGTATCTTATAGCAGCTTCTTTAGTTAAAGCGTTATTTTCTCGCCAACCTTTGTTAGAAATCTCTAACGCCCTACCCAGTCCGCTTTCTCCGTTTAATGCACCTGCTAAACGTTTAATTGCGTCTGCTTCACGAATACCCGTTATTCCTAAACTTGATAACACGTCATTGACATTACCGCCATTTTCTTTAACTTCATTAAGTCCTTTAAGCAACATCTCTAAAGCTTCTACAGGTCTTGTTCTAAATGCGTTGGCAAATTCATTAGCACTTACACCAGCTGCACTAGCGAATTTTTGTAAGCTATCTCCACCACTTGCAACGGCGTTTTGCATTTTGTTCATAACCTGTGTCATTGCACTACCACCGGCTTCTGCTTCAATACCAACAGTACTTAATGCAGCTGCCAAACCTAACACGTCTGCTTCTGCCATGTTAGTTTGTTTACCCATACCGGATAGACGTTGTGCCATTTCCACAATAGCTCTTTCGTTCGTTGCGAAGTTATTTCCTAGTTCAACTATTGAGCTACCTAGATTTCTAATATTACCTTGACTTGTTCCCATAACCGCCATGAATTGAGCTAAACTCGTTGCCCCTTCTTCAGCTGCTAGGTTAGTAGTTGCTCCTAAGTCAGCTATTGTTTTTGTAAAATCAACAATGTTTTCAGCTTTAATTCCTAACTGTCCTGCAACTTCCCCAATTCGTGATAGTTCATTAGCACTTACTGGAATCTGTGTTGACAGGTCTAAAAAACTTTGTCGAATAGCGTCTAACTGTTGTGGTGTACCGTTAACAGTTTTAACTACACCAGCGAACGCACTTTCAAAATCTATAGCAGCCTTACCAGCTAGAAACATTCCTGTAGTAAGTCCACCTGTTATCTTAGAAAAGCCGTCACCAAAGTTCGCCATTTTTTGTCCGAACGCTTGGACTCTACCTCCCACATCATTAAAGCGTTGAGCCACGTCAGCTAATCGACCTCCGTTATTTCTAAACGCTGTGTGTGTTTGTTGCATTGCGTCTCTAAGTTTATAAAAACCTGTCTCAGCATTTGCGATTTTTGTTGGTAAAGACTGTAATTCTCTTTGTTGACTACTAAATGTCCCGTTAAGAGATTTGATTTGAGTTTCAAGACCCTTAATCTCTTGTTGTGTTGCTTTATACGATTTTGACGTGTTAGCTACAACATCTTTATATTTTAAAGCCGCTGCACTCGTCTTACCGTAAGTGTCTTGTAAATGTTTTAAATGTTCTTTTTGACTTTGTAACAACGTTCCTGTCGTTTTTAAAGTCGCTTGTTTTTGTTTTAATGAGCTAGATAATTTATCTATCTCTTTTGGCAGTTGAACGGTTGATTTTTTTAAGTCATCATAACGAGATTTCAACAAGTTAACATTACTTGCTGATTGCTTCATTTGCGAACTCAATCCACTCATTTTAGCTTTATACACGTCGTATGCTTTTCCGCCACTACCTAATGAAGCGATATTACGTTTCGC
>ERZ773074.496-NODE-496-length-16829-cov-3.049779_pt1 | contig 16829 bp, 18 predicted proteins | sample MGYA00580615_ERZ773074 | MGnify/ENA primary metagenome ERZ773074 (study PRJEB29015, sample SAMEA2738126) | human oral metagenome | biome: human oral; feature: human-associated habitat; material: saliva | place: China | collected 2160 ...
CATGCAAAAATTGGTTAAATAGCATTCATTACATTTAGGATTTGTTGGCCTGCAATATTCTCTACCTGCCACCCAAAACGGAAGAGTTAAAGAACCAGGAAATTCATTGCAAATTTTTCTTGCACTTGCTGTAATATCTTTTATATTGTCCTTATCAGTAAGTCCCATTCTTAAAAAGATTCTTCTAATATGGACATCATATGCAATATCAATGCAATACAAATTTTCAAGTGTCACACCAAAGTCACGAACAAGCAACAAAGCTCCAAGCGCTGCTTTCTTATAGCTGATTCCTTTAAATTCTTCTAATTTTTCTACCACTTGTTCTGCATTCAAATCATTTTTCCAAATATTTTCAACATCTGAATTATATTCTTTAACAATCTTATTAACCGCAAAGAAAATGTATTCAGCTATTTTTCTTGGATAACGATGTAATGCTGGTTTTTCTTTTATAATATTTTCTAAAGATTTAACTGTTTCCTCTTCTGCGATTCTGCATAAGTCGAAATGTCCTAATCTTTTTGAAAGATAATAAGGTAATCGCCATGCTACTTCTGCCTTCACGGATTGGTCAGAAATTAATCCAATCAAAAAGGCATTCCAATCTGAAAGTAATAATTCTCTTTCTTCTTTTTTCAACATATTATCACTTAATATGCTATTATCTTTGATAACCACTTTAGCAACCTCTTTGCATTTTGTGTTTAATCGTTCATAGTACTTTTCCATTGTTTGTACCTCTACTTTTTAAATTCTATCGGCCAATTGCTTCCAAGTATTTCTTTTTGTTCCTTACTAGTCAATGCCCACATTTTGGATTTATCATATTTAGGAACGTTAATGTCACCCCAATCAATGATTTTTACTGCTTTATCTGTATAAATAGTGTTTAATATATACAACTCTTCCAAAGTGTTTTAGTCAAGTTTATTTAATTCATCTTTTAAATTAATTGAATCAATGCATAACCAATATATATCAGATTTAGCAAGTAATGTAAGTCTATCTTTTAAATATCTAGTTCCATTATCATCAAAACTATGATATAAAAAACAACTTAAAATGTTCTGCGGAGAAATCGGACACAATCTTTCTTTATATGCTTGTACTCTTGCCCAATCAATATGCTTATAATTCACAAAATTTGCTCCAATATAAACAGTTTTATGTGTTTCCATTTTATATGGTGTTAACAGACTATTAAAAATATCACTTCTGAATTTTTCATCAGTCATATTATTAAGCCATTCTTTTACTTTCAAATAATTCATTTCAACCATTTGTAGTCCATATATATTTGGAATAAACATAGCTTTTTTGTTTTTAATTTGACTCCATAAAAAAATTTCTGCCATTATTCCTTCCGACAAGAGAGTATCTATTTTTCCATATACCCATATATCTATCAGAAAAAATCGTAAGAGTCAAGCAGTCAGTCATTACATTAATCTTTTTTCTACCTAAAGTTTCAGTAGAAATATAATAAAACAGATTCATTAAATAAAGTTAAAGTAATTATAGTTCATTAAATTACTTAAATCATAGTGAATATAAAAAAGTATCCTTATAAAATTTTGTAAAAAAATATTAACAATCCATATTGTAAAAACTATATAATATTTATATTCATGCGTTTTCTTCTCCATTTATAATAAATTTTAATCTGGACAAACTTAACTTTATTATAACATGGAGAGTTTTTATTTTGATACCACTCTCATAACTATAAGTGTCATTTGACTCACTAGCATAGCTGGTATTTTAGTGCTTAAGTTAATAAAAGCTACTAAATCGTATTGATTTAATAGCTTTTATTTTTATCCCATTATGCTGTAGCCACAGTCTGAGTATATTACTTGTCCTGTTACGGCACTTGTCATGTCACTTAATAATGTTGTTGTTAATTGGCCTATTTCATAAGGTGTTACATTACGTTTTAGTGGTGCTTTTTCTTCTACTATTCCTAAAATTGATGAGAAGTTTTTGATTCCACGTGCTGATAATGTTTTGATTGGTCCTGCTGATACTGCATTGACTCTTATTCCGTCTTTTCCTAAATCGTTTGCTAGATAACGTACGTTGGCTTCTAGAGCTGCTTTTGCTGCGCCCATTACATTGTAACCTTGCATTACTTTTTCTGATCCTAGATATGTTAATGTTACGATGCTTGCGTTTGGTGCTAGCATGTCTAATTCTTTTGCTACACGACTTACTAAAATTAGTGAGTATGCACTTACACCCATTGCGTGGGCATATCCGTCTTTTGATGTGTAGATGAAGTCGTTGGCTAAGTCTTCTGTTTTAGCATGTGCTATCGCATGTACCATTCCATCAATTTGTCCTTCATTTTCTTTGATTACTTTGAATGATTCTTCTACTTTTTCATCTTCTGATGCGTCTTCTAATTTGTAAAATTTGCTTCCTTCAAATTCTTCTACTAGAGCTTCTAATTTTGGTCTTGATTCTTCGTCTAAATATGTGAATATTAATTTTGCTCCATTTTCATATGCTGATTTTGCTATTCCATATGCAATGCTCCATTTGTTTCTGATTCCCATTATTAAGATTTTTTTGTTTTCTAATAACATTTCTTTTTTCTCCTTTTTATTTTTATATTGTTTTGGAATTTGTTTTATAATGTTATAAATGTTCCTAAATTACGGAATTTTTGATAACGTTGTTCTACAATGGCGTCTTTAGTTTGCTTTTGCATTTTTTCAACGTCTTTCTTTATTTCATTTTTTATTGTTTTTGCTACTTTATCAAAGTCGCTTTCTTGCATTTCTATTGGTTCTGGTATGATTGTGTCTATTACTTTCATTTCATATAAATCATTTGCTGTTAATTTCATCTTTTCTGCTGCTTCTTTATATCTACTTGAGTCTTTCCATAATATTGATGAATATCCTTCTGGTGATAAAATTGAGTATATTGCATTTTCTAACATATATATTTTGTTTGATACTCCTATTGCTAATGCTCCACCACTTGATCCTTCTCCAATTACTATTGAGATTACTGGTACTTTTAATTTTGCCATTTCAAACATTGATTTTGCTATTGCTTCGCCTTGGCCTCTTTCTTCGGCTCCTACTCCTGGGTATGCTCCTTTTGTGTCGATGAATGTTATTACTGGGCGATTAAATTTTTCTGCTTGTTTCATAAATCTAATTGCTTTTCTATAACTTTCTGGGTTTGGCATTCCAAAGTTTCTTAGTACATTTTCTTTCGTGGTTCTTCCTTTTTGTTCTGCTATGATTGTATAGCTTTGATTTCCTATTCTACCTAAGCCACATATTATTGCTTGGTCATCTTTGAAGTTTCTGTCTCCATGCAATTCTATGAATTCATCAAAGATTTGTTCAATATATTCTATTGAGGTTTTTCTTTTTGGATTTCTGGCTATTTCGACTTTTTGCCATGCTGTTAATTCTTGTGTTTCTTGTTTAGTTTTGGCCATTTTGAATTCCTCCTTTATGGAATTTTATTAATGTGCTTAATGTATCTTTCATGTCTTCTCTTTTGACAATTTTATCAATAAATCCATGTTCTAATAAGAATTCTGATGTTTGAAATCCTTCTGGTAATTTCTCACCTATTGTTTGCTCTATTACTCTTTGTCCTGCAAATCCAATCATTGCTCCTGGTTCTGCTAATATGATATCTCCTAGACTTGCGAATGAGGCTGTTACTCCTCCATATGTTGGGTCTGTTAATACTGATATATATAATAGTCCCGCTTCATCAAGTTTTGTTAGTGCTGCTGTTGTTTTTGCCATTTGCATTAATGACATTATTCCTTCTTGCATCCTTGCTCCACCTGATACGCAGAATATTATTATTGGTAATTTTTCTTTTATTGCTTGTTCTATTGCATAAGTGATTTTTTCGCCTACTACAACTCCCATACTTCCCATTAAAAATCCACTGTCCATTATGCATAAAACTGTTTCTTCACCATTTATTTTGCATTTTCCACTTGATACTGCTTCTTCTAAATGTGTTATTTCTCTTAATCTTTTTAACTTTTTTGGATAGTCTTCTAAATCTAATGGATTGCTTGTGTCTATATTTAAGTCAAATCTTTGATATGTTCCTTCGTCTGCTATCATTTCTATTCTTTTTCCAATATGTACTCTAAAATAGTGACCACAGTTTGGGCAAATGCTTAGATTTTTTCTTAAGTCTTCCTTATATATTATTTCTTTACATTTTTCGCATTTTACCCATTTGTCTATTGGGATATCTACTTGATTTTTATTTATAATATTTACTTTTGATGGCTCACGTTTCTTGATTTTATCAACAATCATTATTTATCCTCTTTCTTAAGCATTTCCTTTTCAATAAATGATGTGTCGAAGTTTCCTCTAATAAAGTTGATGTTTTTGATTATTTCGTATAGGAAATCTCGGTTTGTTTCTATTCCGTCTATTACTAATTCTTCTAATGATCTTTTCATTTTGCTTATTGCTTCATTTCTATTGCTTCCATGTACTATTAGCTTTGCTATCATTGAATCATAATATGGTGGTATTTTATATCCATTATATATTGCTGTATCTATTCTTACTCCATTTCCTCCAGGTAAATTTATATCTGTTATAGTTCCTGGTGATGGCATGAAGTTTTTCATTGGATTTTCTGCATTAATACGGCATTCAATACTATGTCCTTCAAATTTTACATCTTTTTGCTTTATTTTTAATTCTTCTCCTGCAGCTATTCTTATTTGTGATTTTACTATATCTATTCCTGTGCGCATTTCTGTTATTGGGTGTTCTACCTGAATTCTTGTGTTCATTTCCATGAAATAAAAGTTTTTGTCTTTATCTACTAAAAATTCTACTGTTCCACAACTTGTGTATCCTGCTGCTTTCGCTGCCTTTATTGCTGCTAATCCCATTTTATTTCTTAATTTATCATCTACTGCTGTTGATGGTGTTTCTTCTATCATTTTTTGATGATTTCTTTGTATTGAGCAATCTCTTTCTCCTAAATGAATTACATTTCCGTGTTCGTCTGCTAATATTTGTATTTCTACATGGCGTGGATTTTGTACAAATTTTTCAATATATATTTCGTCATCATTAAATGCATTTTTGGCTTCTTGTTTTACAATTTCATATTCTGTTCTTAATTCATCTTCATTATTTACTTGGCGAATTCCTTTTCCTCCACCACCTGCTGCTGCTTTTAATAATACTGGATATCCTATTTTCTTACAAATCTTTTCTGCGTCAGTATATCCTGATATACTGCCTTCTGATCCTGGTATTACTGGTACTCCTACTGATTTCATCATTGTTTTACTGTTTGATTTGTTTCCTAACATATCAATTACTGATGATTTTGGTCCTATGAATTTGATGTTTGATTCTTCGCAAATTTTTGCAAACTGAGCATTTTCTGACAAAAATCCGAATCCTGGGTGGATACTATCTGCGTTTGTAATTCTTGCTGCTTCTATTATATTTTTTATATTTAAATAACTTTGTTTTGAATTTGCTGGTCCGATACATACTGCTTCATCTGCTAGTTTTGTATGTAATGCTTCTTTGTCTGCTTCTGAATATACTGCTACTGTTTTGATATTCATTTCTTTGCATGCTCTGATAATACGAACTGCTATTTCTCCACGATTTGCAATTAATATTTTTTTCATTCTTTTCCCTTTCTTTATGCGCTTTTGATTGAATTTTATACTAGTGCAAATGTTAATTCACCTTTTGCTGCAATTTTACCATCAACTGTTGCGATTGCTTCTCCTACACCAATTGGCCCTTTTCTTTTTATTATTCTTACTTCTAGTTTTAATTTGTCTCCTGGTACTACCATTTTCTTGAATTTCATTTTGTCTATTCCTGCAAATAATGCATTTTTTCCTTTATTTTCTTCTAATGATAGTATTGCTACTGCTCCTGCTTGTGCTAAACTTTCTGTTATTAGTACACCTGGCATTATTGGATTTCCTGGAAAATGTCCTTTGAAGAAGTATTCATCGCCTGTTACATTTTTGTAACCTATACAATATTCTCCTGGTTGATATTCTTCTACTTCATCTATCATTAAAAATGGATCTCTTTGTGGAATTATTGATTCAATTTGTTCTTTATTTAACATATATTACTCCTAATTTTATTATTCTATTACAAATAGAGGTGTTCCGTACTCTACTGTCTCTCCATCTTTTACTAGAATTTCAGTTACTTTTCCTGAATAGTCTGATTCAATTTCATTCATTAGTTTCATTGCTTCTATTATGCATAGCGTGTCACCTTTTGATACTGTTGATCCAATATCTACATATTGGTTTGCTGTTGGTGATGGTTTTGCATAAAATGTTCCTACCATTGGTGATTTTACTATGTTTCCTTTTCTTTCTTCTGCTTTTGGTTCTTCTTTTACTTCTTCTTTAGTTTCTACTTGTGCTACTGGTTTTACTATAACATTTTCAGATATTGCTTCTGCTTTTTTCATTGCAATTTTGAATCCATCAGGTGTTTCTAAACTTATTTCTGATAAGTTATGATTTTCCATTATTTCTAATAATTCTTTTACTTTATCATTTTCCATTTTATACTCCTATTATTCCTCATATTTTCTTAATATTATAGTTGCATTATGTCCTCCAAATCCTAATGAGTTTGACATTGCTACTTTAATATCTGCTTTTCTTGGTTCATTTGGTACTATATCTAAATCACATTCTTCGTCTTTTACTTTATAATTAATTGTTGGTGGTACTAGTGAATCGTTTATTGCTTTTACACTTATAATCGCTTCTAGTACTCCTGCTCCACCTAATAAATGTCCTGTGTTTCCTTTTGTCGAGCTTACCATTAATTTTTTTGCATGTTCTCCAAATGCTGTTTTTATTGCTTTTGTTTCTGTTGCATCATTTAAATGTGTTGATGTTCCATGTGCATTAATATAGTCTACTTCTTCTGGCTTGATATTTGCATTTTTTAACGCTCTTTTCATTGCGTTTGCTCCACCTTCTCCGTCAGGTGATGGTGATGTTATATGATATGCGTCTGTTGTTGATCCATATCCTATTAATTCTGCATATATTTTAGCTCCTCTTGCTTTTGCATGTTCTAATTCTTCTAAAATTATTGCTCCAGCACCTTCGCCCATTACAAATCCGCTTCTTTCTGCATCAAATGGAATACTTGCTCTATTAACTTCTGTTGCATGTGTTAATGCTTTCATGTTTTCGAATCCTGCTAATGCTACTTCATTTATTGATGCTTCAGATCCTCCTGCTAATATGATGTCTTCTTCTCCTAATTGGATTGCTCTATATGCTTCTCCAATTGCGTGTGCACTTGAGGCGCATGCTGTTACTATTGACATAGATTCTCCTTTGAATCCATATTCTATTGCGATTGTTCCTGCAGCCATATTTGAGATTCCCATTGGTATAAATAATGGTGATACTCTTGTATTTCCCTTTTCAAAGTAGATTTTACATTGTTCTTGAATTGTTGTTAATCCTCCAATTCCTGAACTAAAATATGTTCCTATTCTTGAATAATCTGAATTCTCTGGTGTTATTCCTGAATCTTTAACTGCTTCTCTTGCTGCAATCATTCCAAGTTGTGTATATCTATCATTTCTCTTTGCTGTTTTTGGGTCAAAAAATTCATTTGGATCATAGTTTTTGATTTCTGCATCAAATTTTGTTTTATATGTACTTGAATCTATTAATGATATTTCTTGTATTCCACATTCTTTATTTTTAATTGATTCCCATGTTTCATTTACATTATGTCCTATTGGGTTTATTGTTCCCATTCCTGTAATAACTACTCTTTTCACTTTCTTCTCCTTATTATATTCAGAATATTTTTTAATTACATTAGCATTCCACCATCTACATTTATTACTTGTCCTGTTATGTAATTGCTATCGTCTGATGCTAAAAATTTTACTACTTTTGCTACATCTTCTGCTGTTCCTAATCTTTTTAAAGGAATTGTTCCTTCTATTGCTTCTTTTACCTCATCTTTTAATACATTTGTCATATCTGTTTGAATAAATCCTGGTGCAACTGCGTTTGCTGTGATATTTCTTGATGCTAGTTCTTTTGCTATACTTTTGGTAAATCCAATGATTCCTGCTTTTGATGCAGCATAGTTTGATTGTCCTGCATTTCCTGATATTCCTACTACTGAAGATATATTTATTATTTTTCCATATCTTTTTTTAGTCATATATTTAATAACATTTTTTGTGATATTGAATGTTCCTACTAAGTTAACATTTATTACGTCTGTGAATTCTTCTTCTTTCATTCTTTGTATTAACTTATCTTTTGTTATTCCTGCATTATTTACTAATACATCTATTTGTTCAAAATGTTCAATTATTTCTTTTGTCATTCTTTCTGAATCTTCTGCTTTTGATACATCTCCTTGTACTGGATAACATTCTACACCTAATTCACTAATTTCCTTTTTTAATGTTTCTAATGCTTCATTTTCTGTTCTATAATTTAATGCTATGTTGTATCCTTCATTTGCTAATTCTAGAGCAATGGCTCTTCCGATTCCTCTTGTTGCTCCTGTGATAAATGCTACTTTTGACATCACTATTCTCCTTTTAATATTGATAATGTATTTTTATATGTTTCTACATTTGATATGTTTAAGATTTTTATTTCTTTGTCTGTATCTATTCTTTTTAGGAATCCTGATAATGTTTTTCCTGGTCCTATTTCAATAAATGTATCAATTCCTTCTTCTAACATTTTTTCTAATGTTTTTTTGAATTGTACTGGATTTATTATATGCTCTGCTAGGATTTCTTTGATATTGTCTTCATCGCTATAATATGTATCACCAGTTAAATTTTTTATTACTTTGCTTTTAAATTTATTGAAATTGTATTTTTCTAATTCTTCTCTTAATGCTTTTGAACTTTCAATTAATTTTTCTGTATGAAATGGACCTGCTGTGTTTAATGGAAGTGCTCTTTTAGCTCCCATTTCTTTTAAGTATGTACAAGCTTCTTCTATTGCTTTTGTTTCACCTGATAATACTATTTGTCCTTCTGTGTTGAAGTTTACTGCTTTTACGAATCCACTTTTTACTTTTGAAATCCCTTCATTTACTTGCTCTTCTGTTAGACCCATAATTGCTGCCATTTTCCAATCGCCTTTTGGGCATAGCTCTTGCATATATTTGCCCCTTGCTTTGACAATTTTTAATCCATCTTCAATTGTTATTGCTTTTGAATTTATTAATGCGCTATATTCTCCTAAACTTAATCCTGCTGAGATATCTGCTTTAATGCCTTCTGTTTCTAGCAATTTGGTTATTGCTAATGACATTGTCAATATTGCTAATTGTGTGTTTTGAGTTTTGTTTAATTCTTCTTCAGGTCCTTCAAAACTTAATTTTTTAATTGGGATTTTAGTTATTTCTTCTGCTTTATCATATATTTCTCTTACTATTTTATAATTTTCATATAAATCTTTTCCCATTCCTACTATTTGTGAACCTTGTCCTGGAAATAAAAATCCTATTTTCATTTTGTCTCCTTATTTGATTTTTAATATTTCTTCTTCAAATCTGTTGCAAAATTCGGTTATTATAAATGTTCTATCTATTTGTACATTAAATTCATCTTCTATTGATGTTGCAATATCTTTAATTTCTTCTTGAAATTTTTGTTTTGTTATATTAATTCCAATTCCAATTACTAAATATTTAACTTCTTCATTATGTAATTTAGTTTCTGTTAATATTCCACCAACTTTTTTTCCTTTATACATTAAGTCATTTGGCTCTTTTATTTCTAGTTTAATATTATATCTTTCTTGGAATATTTGTACTAAAATTTCGGCTATTTTATATGTTAATCCTTCTAACTTTTTTACATTTTTATTTATTTCCATGTATAACGAAAATGCTATATTATTTTTGTTAGTATACCATTTTCGTCCATGTGTTCCTATTGCGTCTGTTTGCACATCTGCTATTACGACTGTTCCATTTTTTATATTATTTTCTTTTATTTTGCTATGTATATATTTTTGTGTTGAATTTATTTCACTAAATTCAATACATGTTTTTCCAAGTATTTTAGTTTTTATTTCCTTCGATAACATCTAAATTTGCCTGCCTCTTTATCTTATTTGTTGTTGTTTTCAATAATGGTTCTTCTGTTATAATCATTCCTCTTATTGCTTTATAACCTGGCATTTTTGCATTTACTTCTTTAATCTTTTCTGATATTGCTGCTTTAATTTCTTTGTCTGTTTTTACTTTATATGAATCTTCTACAATTGCTCTATCAATTACTATTTTTGCATTAATTTTTATATCATTTTCATCGTCTGACATTTTTTTGCCATATATGAATGATTCTTTTACACCTTCAATTTTATTTACTAGTGCTTCCATTTCTTCTGGGAATATATTTTTTCCATTTTTTAATACTATTACGCTTTTCTTTCTTCCACAGATGAAAATATATCCATCTTTATCAATTTTTGCTAAATCTCCTGTATGGAACCATCCATCTTCAATTGCTTCTTTTGTTGCTTCTTCATTTTGATAATAGCCTAACATTATACTTGGACCTTTTACTAATAATTCGCCCATACCTTCTGAATTAACATCTGCTAGTTTTGCTTCTACTGATGGTACTGTTATTCCTATTGATCCTAATCTATAATTCTTTGCTGTTCCAACACCTACAACTGGTGAAGTTTCTGTTAATCCATATCCTTGGACTAAGTTTAATCCCATTTCTCTGTATTTTGCTTCAATATGTGAATCAAGTGCAGCTGCGCCACTTACTAATAATCTAATGTGTCCACCTAAAATATCATTTACTTCTTGGAAGTACTTTCCTTTTTCTTCTACTGATAAATCTTTATATTTTTCTATTTTTTCTTGTACTTCTTTTAGTTTTCCTTCTTTTTCTAGTTGTTTAATTATTGCTGGGTACATCATTTCATACATTCCTGGTACACATGCCATAAATGTAATTTTATGTTTATTTAAATCTTCTGCAATATGTCTAATTCCACTACAAAATACTGTTTTTGCTCCTTTGTATAATGAGAATAGAAATCCTACTGTACATTCAAATACGTGATGTACTGGTAAAAATGATAGGAATACGTCTTTTTCATTAATATCTAAGATACTTGCAATATCCATTAAATTTGATACTAAATTTCTATGACATAATGCTACTACTTTTGATTGTGAAGTTGTTCCTGATGTAAATAACATTATTTGCATTTCTTCTGGATCTATTGTTGCATCTAAGAATGATCTATCACCTTTTTCTATCAATTCTTTTCCCATGTCAATTAATTCTAATTCTGAATAAATTCCTTCTTTGTGTGCACAATTATCCATTGATATTAAATGTTTTAACTTATTTTTTTCATTATATTTAATTCTTGTTACAGTTTCTTCATATTTTTCTGAATAGAATATTGCTTCGATTTCTGATCTTTCTACTAATGATTCTAATTCACTTTCTGGTAATGCTTTATCTAATGGTACTATTGTTCCTACGCCACATACTGTTGCTAAATATGCTACTTCCCATTCATATCTATTTTCACCAATTACACCAATTCTTTTGCCTTTTAATCCCATATTGATTAATTTTGTTCCTAGTGCGTCTACCATGTCTCTTACTTCTGCGTGTGTTATTTCTTTATATTTATCTTCACCTACTGCTACTTTAAATGCTACTCTATCTCCATATAATACTTTTGTCTTATTTAACATATCTTTTAAATCTTTAATTTCTACAATTTCATATAATCTTTTGCTCATAAATTACCTCTTTAAATTTATTTTTTTATCTGCTTATTTATATCATATTTTAACATTTTTTTGTGTAGACTGATAGGTCAGTATAATAAATTTTTCTTATAAAAAAAGAGCATATTTTGAATATGCCCTTTTAACTTATTATTTATTTATTTTGTTTATATCTTCATTTATTTTTGATTGAATTAATTCTTCTTTTAATATTTCTTTTCCTATTGGATCTTTTGTTAAATCTCCAAGCTTTTTATCTCTTGAATGTGTTATTGAGCAAGTATATCCTACTCCTGGTTGAAATAGTGATACACTACTATTTGTATGTGCATAAGCTTCTGCTATTGCTACTGTTAAATAGTTTGGTCCTCTTCCTGATAAATAAACTGCTTTTCCTGCTGTTATATTTGGCACTACAACTTTTGATAAATTATTTTCGTCATATGTTGTAATTCCTTCTGGTAAGTCCATATTATATTCTACTAAAATAGAATTTCCCTGTTCTGTTGTTTTAAATGCTACTTCTCCTTCTGGATTCTTTTCTCCGTGTGCTAATTGTGGGATTGCAACATCTTTTCCTATTGCAGGCATATATACTCCTACTGGACATGGATGAACTGTATGTGTTAATGCAGATACTAACCAAGCTGGTGCTTGACCTGTTATTCTTACTGGTTTTCCTTCTGAAGATAAGTGTTTTACAGCTTCAACTGCTTTGACTAAGTTTTCTGAATCCCATACTAAAGTATTAACGATTTTACCGTTTGGTAATGTTTGCTCTTTTGCTTCCATTCCTATTTGTTTTCCTAATTCAGAAATATCTATTGTATTTACTTCATTATTATTGTCTTTAGTATCAATATTAGTTACAATATCGCTCATTTCTTACCTCTTTTCTGCTTTTTTGTAAATGTTGTTATTAATTTTCTTATTTATAACAAAGTCTATGAAGTAGGTTAGTGCATTTTTTAATCTTTCAGAATATGATAAATTTTTATAATTTAGAGAATCACATAAATATCCTAAATTTATTTTTTTGTCTTCAAAATTTAAGTCTATAATTATTATTTCTTCTTGATTGTTGAAGATTTTATTATCAATTAAATCTTCTATATTAAATTCAAAAAAATCATTTCCTTGTATCAAATTCTTAAAGATTTCACTATCTTGGCTTACAAGTATATCTGCAATATTATTATTTATATCAATAATTTTATATTTAAAGTAATCTTTATTAAGCTCGATTTTTAAATATTTTATTAGTGTATTTATTATTGAATCTTTTTCATGATATAGAATCTGTCTTATATTATCTAATTTCTTTCTATTTTGTTCTAGCCTTAACATAATCATAGATTCCATATCTAATATTTTTTGATATGACTTAACCATTTTTGCCCCTTCTTTATCATTTACGCTAATAAATTTTATTATCTTTTAAGAGGTTTGTAAAATTGTTTTTTCTAATATCAATTATTAATTTTGCTTATATTTATTTTCTATTTCCTTAACTAATTCTATTGTTGCTTTATTTAACAGGTTTCTATTTAATATCGCAATTCCTTCTTTTATATCTTCAAACTCTATTGTTTTTATTATTGTTATTTTATCTTTTATATCTTCTAGATTCTCTAAATTAATAAATCCTATCCCAATATCATTTAATACTAATTTTTTCATAATTGATGAACTTGATATCTCATAATTAGTTTCTAATTCTATGTTTTCTTTTTGGCAAAAATACTCTAATATTTTTTGTCTTGAAGAAAGTCTTTTTGGTAATATAAGTTTTTTTCCTTCTAAATCACTAATATTACTGACTGGATTTTGTTCTAGATATTTTTTACTTGCAAAAAAGCAAAATCTTGTTTTCCTTAATGGTATTATTTGAATATTTGAATATTTTTTACTCTTAAATGGTAGATTTAATGCTACTATATCTAATTCTCCATTTACTAATTTATTCATCAAATTTTCTGTTGATCCATTATTCATTAATATATCTATTTGAGGATATTTTTTAATGAATGATAAGATTGGGTCAAATATTAATGATGATAGTAAAAAGCTACTTCCGGCTATTCTTACTTTTCCCTTTTCTAAATTATTGTATTTTGAAAATATATTTTCGGCGTTATTTATTTTTTCTACACTGTCTTTAATATATTCATATAAATGCTTTCCTTCTTCGGTTAATTCTACTCCGTTTTTATTTCTATGAAAGACTTTTCCTCCAAGTAAATTTTCTAACTTTTGTATAGATTGTGTTATTGCTGATTGCGAAATATACATACTTTCGGCTGTTTTTGAAATATTTTTATATTTTACAACTTCACAAAACACTCTATATAATTCAAGGTCTGTATTCATTTTATCTCCACTTTTTTATTTAAATAATTCTTTTAATTTTGGTTCTGTATATTTAAAACAATAATTGATATCGTCTTCATCACTTAAATCTGATACTGGTATATCTGAGTCTACTGGTGTTAATACATGGCTTAGTGGATATGTATTTGCTTCAATTTTTAATTTTCCATTGTATTTTTTATATTTGAACGGAATTTCTGTTATTGTTGATTTATAGTCACCGTTTTTATCCATAAAGCAATATGCTCTTACTATTTCAATTTGTTCACCTTCTGATAAATACTTGTCATCAATAATATCGTATAAATAGTCTTTTACATTTTCACGTAAAACACCTTTTAATTTAATACCATCATCTATTCCAATTATATATTCAAAATCATTATTTTCTATTGTTTGATATATTTGGTTTGCTTTGTCATAAGCTCTTTTGTCGATTGTTCCACTTTCTTTTTCATCTTTGTCCAAACCTTCGACATCATATAAGCTGTAATAGCTATATTCTTCTTTAGCCATTTTGCTTAATACTTGTTTTATTGTTGCAAATTTGTCTTTATTTCTTGTTGCTATTAAAATTTTTTTCATTTATTTTTCCTCCAATATTTTTAAAAGTTCTTTACTTATTTTATTTGAATTTTTATATAAATCTTTACAAATCTTTGTTCTAAATAATGCAAATCTTAGTAATTTTTTTTGATTATAGTCTTTATTATATTCTCTATATCCAAAAACACTACCTATTAGTTGAATTAAGAATATATCTGCTGCATATTTTAAATCATATTTATTTAATTTTATATACTTGTTTACTTCTTTTACATATTCTTTTAAATTTTCTATATTTACTATTCCATCTTTTGCTTCTTTATCCATATAACAATATGATCTCATAATATCCCAAATTATTGGCATTTTCTTTGCTGTTTCAAAATCTATTACTGTTATATCTTTTTTATTATTGTATATTAACTGCAAATTGCAGTAATCACCATGAGTATTTTTAATTGTTAATTTGTTTATTATTTCAAAATTAAAATTGTTTGCTAATTCTTGTGCTATTGCAATTTTAGTTTTATAATCTTTGATAAATATTTCTTTATATCTATTGTCAGTATTAATTTTGTTTTTCTCAATCTTAATTTTTTCTATTGCATCTAGTAAGTATCTCTTTGAGAATTTTTGATTAATAATATCTTCATCATCTAGATCTGGATATTTTTCTAGTGTTTTAATTAATTTTCCTAAAAGTTTGGCTGATTTTATTAATTGCTCATGGTTTGCTGAATTATCTTCTAGAACTTCACCTTCAATAAATTCTTGCATTATAATTATTCTGTCTTGATATTTTGTATAATATTCTCCATTTTTTAGTTGAATGTATCTAGGGACTGAAATGCCTTTAGTTGATAAAAAATTAATGATATTTATTTCTTTTTCAATATACTCTATTGTTCTTTCTGAATGAAATTCTTTTAATATATATTTCTTATCATTTACAATTACTTGAAATATATTTGAAGTTCCTCTGTTTATATAATTTATTTGAATTATTCCTAGTAATCCATAATCATTTGTAACAATATCGATAATTTTTTCTTTTGTTAGTTTTGTTTTTTCTAGCGCCATTATTTACCCCTTTTATCTTTATTTTCAATTAATAATTTTGCTACATCATTTTTTATTACTTTCCAAAATTCTTTTAGATATGTATATGAGAGTGTTTCTTCAATTTCTTCAAATTGATGCCATTCAACTTCTTCTTTATCTTTGTCCTCAATTTTTTTATTTGTTATTCCTTCATCAATCCCTATAAAATAATGGTTTTCATATATTTTATCTTCTTGAGATTTATATTTAATTGGTTTTAGCTTTTTAAATATTTTAACATCATGTCCTGTTTCTTCTATTGTTTCACGGATTGCACATTCCTCTATTGTTTCATTTCTTTCTAAATGTCCTTTTGGAAATGAATATTCTCCATTTTGAACAACTAAAGCTATTGTTCTTTGCCTTTTATTTATTAAAATACATCCTGCTTTTATTACAACGTTCATTTTACCCCCATTTATAAAGGAAAAAGTCACTTTGATTATATACTCAAAAGTGACTTTTATCAATTATTTTTTATTTTCTTTTTGAAACAGCCTCTTAATTCCCTTATCTTTCCCTGAAATATTTTTCAATTCCGTTTACGATTCCTGTAACCATTTTATTCTGATAATCATTTGTAGACATTTTTCTATCTTCTTCAGGATTTCCAGTTCTTCTTTTTCCATCCGCACTCAAATCCCTATCTGGACTTTTTTCATTCTCAAACCATACTTTAGACAAAGTTTCTGAAATTTTACAAGCCCTTTCCTCTAAATCTTTTTTATGCATTGCAACTGTATTCTGAATATAGATATACCCAAAAATACTTCCAATTACAATTGAAAATAAAAAAAGTGATACTCCAAAATACGACAGCAACTTTATAGCTATTTTATTCCTAAATCTAACATTTTGCGCTTTTTTAATTAATTTCACCTTACTTTCCTTCAGCCACAACCTTATCCATCCAACTAAACAACTCTGTCAAATCATAATCCCCCAAATGCGGTGTCGCCCAAGGTGATGCAAAATCAACTTTTTTCCCAAGATTTTCCAATTTTATGGCAA
>ERZ773074.497-NODE-497-length-16828-cov-21.872235_pt1 | contig 16828 bp, 13 predicted proteins | sample MGYA00580615_ERZ773074 | MGnify/ENA primary metagenome ERZ773074 (study PRJEB29015, sample SAMEA2738126) | human oral metagenome | biome: human oral; feature: human-associated habitat; material: saliva | place: China | collected 2160 ...
GCCAAACATTCCGCCTTGTATCTGCCAATATCTTTCTCCGTATAGTTCTGCCTATTCAGGTTGCTTTCCTCAACCTTATCACCGTCAACAATGGTAATATGTTCAAAACCAAATCGCAAAGCACATTCAGCCACGATACTACCTATACCTGCACCACCAAGGAATATCTTATAATCCTTGATAATGTTTTGTTCTCTTTTGCTCACGTAGAGCCTGTTTCTACTATATCTTTCTCCCATAACGAAATAATTGTTTTTGGCAAAAGTAGATGTAATAAAGCATAGATACTCTACACAAAAGTGTAATAATTGCTCGCCTTGCTGATTATTTTAGATTTTATAACACTTTTGTTTGCGATAGTAACCTTTCAGGACTTCTCACAACTTACCCGTGATTATGGAGACAAGGAGAGCAAGGTAATACAGAACACTGTAGGTAACGTGTTCTCTGGACAAGTGGTAGGAGAAACAGCTAAGACTCTCTCTGAGCGTTTTGGCAAGGTGCTTCAGCAACGCCAGTCTATGACCATTAACCGCAATGATAAATCTACATCTATCTCCACACAAATGGATAGTCTTATCCCAGCATCAAAAATCAGCAATCTCACGCAGGGAATGTTCGTTGGAGCAGTGTCCGACAACTTCGATGAGCGTATTGACCAAAAGATTTTCCATGCGGAGATCGTGGTGGATAGTGCCAAAGTCTCTGCTGAGATGAAAGCCTACCAATCAATCCCTGTAATAGCAAACTTCATAAATGAAGATGGCTCCGACAATCTCAAAGAGACTATCGAAGCCAACTATAAGTGTGTTAAGCAACAAGCTCTATCCATAGTTGATGCAGAGATAGAACGTATCAAAAGTAACCCTAATCTATCTGGCTTGTTTAAAGAATGAAATCCTTAGAAACTCATTAAATACAATTGCTGTGGAATTGATTTAGAATAATTGATTATACGAAAAGTGTTCTAAGTATTCAAACATATGGTTAGCCATCGTAAAATGTTCCCTTATTCTTCCTTCATTTTCTTGATTACTTCTTGTTACATCAGAGTACCCAAAATCTTTTTGCTCAGAGATAAAAGGGTATATGACCATCTTTTTTTTTGCTATAGTAGATAGTATACCATCAGCAGTGTCTTCTTCTTTAAAATCATATGATAGAATTCTCTCATATAGAGAAGAGTAGATTACAATGAATTGTGTACACCAGAACCAATCTACTTCGTAAAGGTGGAAACCTCTTTTAACAGCTCTTCCAAACCCTCCGATACCTCCAGAAAGTATATCGGCTCCCATCTGAAATGCCAACTGCATCTCAGCCATTAATAGTTTGGGAGAATAATTCTTCGTAAAATAATGGTCATCCTCACATAGAACTACAAATTGTTCACCCATTTCTGATGCCATTCTGACAATTCTTACAATACTTTGCCATAGCCCCAGACGGCTATTACTATTGCGACTTGCATTGACAAAATGTAGTTCAAACTCACTACGTTTATTAAACTCAGAAAGAATGTGTTCTTTTCTATCTTTTCGTTCAGGAAGGTTGATTGCATACATAGGCATATACATATCCACACAAGGACATACTTCGTTTATGAGCATTTCCATCTTCTCACCCCAAACTTTCCAATTCAAGCGTTCTTCATATTCTTTCCGCGCATTGCAAGATAGTTCTTCCATTTTTTTAGAGATGATAATCTCTTGTATCTTTTCTGCCCACACATCTGGTTGTGTATTGCTATCAAACAAATATCCAGTGATGCCATCTTTAACAACATGATTAATACCGCAAACATTGTTAGTAAACACTACTATACCATTAGCAGCAGCTTCACAATAAACAATTCCATAACAATCAAATACTGTTGGAGCTAACAGAATATCAGCATCTTCCAAGATTGAATTATAGCAATCGCGATCATCTTTTTGTCCCTTGTCTAATCTAGGATATATCTTTATTTCGGGATCATCTATAGTATAATCTGGAGTAGAGCCTATTATTGTCAACTTACAATTTAGATTCTTTTGTTTCAACTTATGATAAACATCCAACACTTTGTCTCCACCTTTCATGTTCCAGTTTGTTCCCACAAAAAGTAAGTTACAACATTTAGTATCTTTTTTCTGTTTATAAGGTATCTTCTCTGGGATGTTAGCTCCGAATTCAATTACTTCAACATCGCCAGCATTTTTGCCATAATGCTCCATGGCACTTTTCTTTGCCCAAGGAGTAGGATAGCAAATCTTAGTAGCTCTTGCTATAGCAAGACGTTCCAGCTCATCGTATTGACGGATAATACATTCATCTGTTATGCCTAAATAGTCCTTGAATAGATGAAAGGTTGTGTCACCAATATATATAATAGGAATTTCCGCTACTAGATATGCAAGATAAAAGTAGTCTCTGCAAATGACCGCATCATAATAGGCTGATTGTAGTTCAATAGAAATCAAAGCTCCAAACTCTTTCGCATATTCTTCCGCATTGAAACGACTCTCATCTTTATGCAAATCACTATGGTAGGCTTTCATTTTAGCATACAAATTGCCACCAATCCATTTTACGTGATGCCTCTTGGATAACTCCTGATACATATAATAAAGTGTACCAGACCAACAATGAATGTCCTTGGGACTTAAAAAAGATAGAAAAGCTATGTTCATTAGATTTATTGTTATTAAATTATTGCACAGTACTCAATGTTGTTTTTAATAATCTATCAAACAAAGAAAGCTCATCGGTCAGAATAGAAACTTCGCCCTTCATTCCTGGATAATAAGGTAACTTTATATTATTGGTCGTCACAATACCAGATGGAAACGATATCGTCGCTATATAGGATGCTTTACCATTGTTTTCCTCAAAAGGCACTCTTGCCACGAAACAAACTTGTCCTTGAATTCTCTCTGGGTAATTAGTTAGGGTAACATAAACTTTTTGTCCGACTTCAATATTCCGTGTAGAATGAAGTACAGCTTTTCCTAAAATATTATCTCTAATACTATCGGTAACATATCCAAAAATTTGATTTTTGCTTATTAGTGTTCCTGCTCGCCAGTCTTGAGATAATCTTATTATTCCATTTGACGTAGCATGCATTGATACTTGTTGTCCGTTGTCTGTGGTCATAATGATTAATAAACTTCCTCTATTCAATGTCTGACAGTCTGTTACATTGACTCTAACGAGTTTCCCATTTTTAGGGAAAAGTATTGCTCCTTCGTTATGTTTGTTTAAAAGCGTTACTGTTCCTTTAATGATGTTAGGATAACTAATTCGTGTACTGATGAATAAAAGGGCACAAATGGTTATTAATATGACAAGAATACCCCATCTTAATATCCAAGGAGATTCCACACCTAATATTTCTTGAAAATCCTCACTATAAAGCTCTATGTTTTTATTTTCTTCCATATTTTTTTAATTATAATCCTAACTCCAATTGATTTTTAACTAAATCATAATATACACCTTTTTGTGCAATTAGTTCATTATGATTTCCCTCCTCGACAATCTTTCCATGGTCTAATACTATGATATGGTCTGCATTACGTATGGTACTTAGCCTATGTGCTGCCACAATAACGGTTTTTCCATTATAAAAATTTTCAAGGGCTTCCATTATATTTCTCTCATTATTGGCATCCAAAGCGTTTGTTGCCTCGTCGAAGAAAACAAAATCTGGATTTTTGTAGATAGCTCTCGCGATTAGTAATCGTTGCTTTTGTCCTTGACTCAATCCCGAGCCTTCCATGCCTATTTTTGTATTGTAGCCTAAAGGCAATCTTTCTATGTATTCCCTAATTTGAGCCTTATCAGCCGCCTGCCATAGTGAGTCTTTATCAATGTTATCAGTTATTGCAATATTTTTTGCTATCGTATCAGAAAATAAGAATCCATCTTGAAGGACAGCCCCAATATTTTGCCTCCATAAGTGTGGATTTAAAGTGTCAAGTAGAACACTTCCTACCTTGATAATTCCTTTCTGTGGTTTATAGAATCCCATTAGCAACTTGATAATAGTAGTTTTACCGCTACCACTAGAACCAACTATAGCGGTTACCTTATTTGAAGGAATCGTTAAACTCAGATGTTCTAATACATAATTCCGCTCAGATCCATCATAACTGAAAGAGACGTTTTCTATGCGTAATGTGTGTTCGTTTGGTATTTTATTGATAACAAGATTACTATCAATAGCCTCGTCTTTACGTTGATTGATTTCATTAAGTCTTTCCAAACTGATACTAGCATCTTGAAACGATTGCATTAATTCTATGAATTGTCCGACAGGACCAGAAAGTTGACCAATAATGTAACTTATAGCCATCATCATACCTAACGTCATTGTTCCTTGTATTACAAATTTTGCAGATAAAAATGAAATAATAATGGAAGTTGATTGACTGAAAATAAGAGAGCCCATCTGCTGTAATTGGCCAATAGTCATGCTTTTAATGCTGATTTTAAACAAACCAACTTGAATAGCCTCCCATTTCCAGCGTTGCTGTCGTTCAATATTGTTTAGTTTTATTTCTTGCATTCCTGTTATTATCTCTACCATACTACTCTGATTAGCAGACGCTTGGGCAAAACGTGCATTATCTAATCTCCTGCGGTAGCGCATGAAAAGAAGTACCCACAGTACATATAATATGTTCCCAATAAGGAAAACTGTCAGTATTAATAGGTTATAGTTAGCCATAATCACAATGAATATGAAAAAGCTAACTAAGGAAAATATTGAGGTCAGCGCTGTACCTGTCATAAAAGACTGTATGCGACTATGATCGTCAATGCGTTGCAAAATATCGCCTATATTTTTCGTATCAAAGATACGAAGAGGTAGTCTCATTAATTTAGCTAAAAAGTCAGAGATGAGGGCAATACTAATCCGTGTATTCATATTTAGCATAATCCAGTTTTGAATTAAAGAAACACTCATCCTAGTAATCATTAATATTAGCTGTGCCACCAATACCAAAGTGACAAATTCAAGGTTACTATTTTCAATACCTTGATCAACTACTGCCTGTGTAAGAAAAGGAAGAACCAGAGCAAAGATAATACTGCAAAGCATTCCTAAAAATAGCTGAACAATCTGTGATCTGTATGGTTTGAGGTATCTAAGATAAAAGGCTAAGTTACTGCTCGATTGTGTCCTATCCTCTTTTTGTTCATAAAATGTCGGAGTAGGTTCGAGTAGCAACGCATTACCTTTAGACTTACCATTTTCTTGCATACTCAACCAACATTTTTCAAATCCTGTTCTGTCTATTTCATATTTACCACGAGCAGGATCTGATATTTTGAATAACCTACCATGTTTTGAAGAACCGTAACAGACCACAAAGTGGTTTTGATTCCAATGTATTATGCATGGGTATGGCTTATTATCTATCAATTCTTGTAAGCTTAGTTTTACGCCACGAGTTCTGAAACCGATACTTTCAGCTGCATCGCTAATGCCTAACATGGAAACACCCTGCCGAGAAATAAAGCATCTCTCGCGCAAACTTTGTAAGGAATAATTCTTTCCATAATATTGTGAGATCATCTTAAGACAAGCAGGACCACAGTCCGTTGAATCAAACTGGCGGTATTCTGGGAAAACTATCGACATATAGATCCTAATTCGTTATAAGTGAGAATATCTTCATATAGTCTGCTTATAATGAATCTGACAGTATCAGCAGACACGATGTACTGATGATTAAGTTCATATATATTATCGTACACTTTTATCAGGTTCTCCTTGTGTGGGAATTCCTGACGGTTCAGAATATAATCAACAAGTTCATTTTGTATTATGTGAGCCGTGTTTTGTTGTTCTTTTGTTTTTCTAAAAGATATTTGATCATCTGAGATGCGGAATCTGATTAGAGGCTTTGGTACGGTGTAAAATACCCCACCTTTAATGGCGATATCAGTCCATAACTTGTAGTCTTCAGCATAATCATATCGCTTATACATTAGCTTATTTCTTACAAGAAAATCTTTTCTTATCATTATCGTACTATGACAAAATATATTAGCCCTTAGGAGTTTAGCAATTGGGTAATGAATATGGTGTTTATAGATTGCTACGGTCCCACTTCTCTTCCCAAATGTAGTAGCCCACGAGGCACAGACATCTACTTCTTTTCTATTCTCCATAAGTTCTATTTGTGTCATTATTCTTTCTGGCAACATTATATCATCAGCGTCTATTCTTGCTATGTATTCTCCTTTAGATTCATTTAAGCCGATGTTTAATGAGTCTATATAATCATGCGTATTGTCTATCAATTTTATTCGGGAATCTTTAAAACTATGAATAATTTCTCTTGTTCTATCTGTTGACCCGTCATTAACAATCAATAGTTCAAAATCCGAGAAGGTCTGTTTGCTAATGCTCTCCATGCAATCATATATATATTTCTCACCATTGTGAACGACCATCATTATTGTTACCTTCATATCACTCCTCATTAGAATTTAACAGCCATCCACAAATTCCTGTTGATAAAGAAAGCCCTATCTGTTGAAAATTCTGTTCTGTTACCTTTGCGCAAACATCCTTGGTAAAATCTCTAATATTGAAAGAATATTCTAATGGTCCGCCTTCATAATAATTTCTATATATATCACCCATCCTTTGGAGTTCGCTAGAGTTAGAACTCCAAGAAATGTCTGTTAAGCTATGATATAAGCTATTCATAAAACTATTATCAAAGGGGAGCTCCTTACATGTTGTTAAATGTGCAAGAACATAATGCAATAACCCTAATATACCATATTCTAAACTATAATCTAATCTTGCAGGATTGATCTGCATAATAGCTTTATCCATTTCACTACATATCTCTGCTGAATTTCCTTTAAAAAATCCTTCATTTAATAAGAAATCGATTCCCCAACAAATACCACATAGACCATTGGAGAAATATATAGACATGTCCTTCTTTATATTTCTAACAATACTATCAAGCAGCTTCTCTGCAAGGTCTATACAGGTTTTTTCCTCCATAGATCTTCCAAAAAGACAGAGTGTAACAGCGGTTCCCATCCGACCATTTAATAACCCAATGTTGTCCTGTTGAAAGGCATGTAATATCAGATGGTGAAGCATATGTTGCTTCAGTGTAAAAGAATTTATACTTTTCATTTTTTCTTAGGAATGATATTGAAGTGATAGACGGCATGTAGCATCACGTAGCGGGGGATAACATTACTGTAAGTTTCTGTGATTCCTTGTGCATTCATCGTCCGTGTGATATTATTCAGTTGACCAAGAATGTCGAAGCCATCAAGCAATAAGGTAAGTTGTCCTTTGAAGAATGAGCGTGACAGACGAGCATTCCACACCAAATCATCACTATTCATCGACTTATCTAAATAACCTCGGCGACTGTACATTGTCAGGTCAGTCCCAAGTCGGAAATCCCATGGCAACTGTAATTGTGCTGTTAAACCGTAATTGAAATCACTCACATTAAATGCCTCAAAGTCTTCACGAGAGCCATCGACATGTGCCCAGTTTCCTTTACTAATGAAACCAATGGAAGATTGCCCAAGCCTATAGTTCAGCTGTAAATCACCAACGTAGTTTAACGATTCTACTATGCTCCTATTAGCAGCAGACGTGCCTGACAAACCAATGAGGTCGACACTCTTCTCATATCTTAACCCAGCCATAGCTTTAAAATCCAACTTGCGATTTTTGGTCAATGGTCCAGCACCACCTAAAGCAAGCTGACCTCGCCAATTACCATTCACATTGTCTGGTCTGAATGTTCGCTGTCCTGTAGCCTTGTCGTAGGTATAGCCCATAGCAATAGCGTTAACAGTGGGGATATATTGAGCCTCTATTAACCACATCAGCCCTTTTTTCGGATATATACGTAGGAAGTGTGATATAAGTTCGTGCTTATAGGATGGTTTCAAGTTGGTATTACCCATTGTTACGTTTAATGGATCAGTGGTATTGAGGATGTTTACAAACAGGTTCATGTCTGGAGCTTGTCCGTTCACATGATATTGAAGCATGAATTCATATTTGTGATCAGTACTACGCCATTTGATGAACGTACTATACATATTGTAAAGTATAGAACGTTTCGTAAAAGTCGTATCTACATTTCCACTATGATAATGCATCGTCCGTGAAAGCAGCGATAAATTAGGTACAAGCTGTGCCCACCACTCTGACTTCGTCGTTTTCTTATTCCATACAAGAAAGGCACCGAGGGTATGGGTATTATCAGTCTGCCTGCTGTCATAACTATTATGAATATCCATTACTCTGTTATAAGCATCCACAGAAGGAAGTGTTCCAAGCTCGTGCTCTGAATTAATTCCCCAATCTGCTAACTGGTCAAGACGATAGAGTGAAGAATATCGGTTTGAGGTAGTCCGATTGTATTTATAACTAAAGTCGAAGAACAAACCCCGCTTTACTAAATAGCTGTAAGTCACTTTACCTGTCATGCTGTAGCCGTGGTCAGGACGGTTGTTGAAATATCGATTGCGGAAGTCTGTATTACTTTGCAGACCGTTGGTATAATAATCAATTCGGTTACGGTCAAAGCTATCCTCATTAGCATGCCTCAAAGAAGCGTCAGCATAAAGGGTGATATGGTCGGGAGAATGCTTGAACTTAATTAACGACTCCATCGAAACCGAACCTTCTAAAGAATGTCCAATTGATAATCCATTGCGAAGATTTCTGTTAATAGCTGTACGAACCAACTCCCTACCTATCATTGGTGTGTACAAACTATCCAACTGCGCCTTTGAGAAAGACGTAAAACTACGATTAAGCGTCAGCGAAGAATATCCGCTTTTATTGTTATAATATTGGTAGTTAAAACGTGGCTTGATATTCAAGTTGGCATTCTTAAACTCAAAATAGAACTGATGATCGGTGGAGAGAGTAAAATTGTGATTTCTATTATTAGCTACCATACGGTCGTATGTATCTCCGTTGGCAAGGAAATTTGTACGATTAGTGTTATTCACTATCGTGTTGTCAGCATGCTTAACCTGTGCATTTCCACTAAGTTTATACTTACCACTGCGTGCATCTATATTATAGTCAAGACCTCCTAACTGTTGCAGTGTCAACCCACCAAAAAGATCAGAAGGCGACCAGTTGTCATTCTCACCGGGCTTACGGTCGTCATTTAGATTGTTCATATTTCCATAGACAGCCAAACGGGAGTGATCAGTAAACCGCATAGCAAACAGACGAGCCAAGTAGCGTTCCTTTGTTCCTCCACCTGTTTCCACATTACCTACCCATCCAATGTTGTATTGCTTTTTCAGTTGAACATCCATCACGTATTTCTTATCTCCTGCCACCTCTTGCCCGAGAAAACGACTATTTTCGCCAAGGCGGTCATACACCTTTACTTGGTTTACCATATAAGTAGGCAGATTCTCTAACATAACAGTATTATCTCCACGGAAAAAATCTTTTCCATTGAGAAGCAAACTCTCAACAAACTTACCATTAACATATATGCGTCCATCCTTGCTTAGTTCAGCACCGGGCAACTGACGAATAAGGGCGTCGAGCATAGAACCTTCTCCTAACTGGAATGCGTCGGCATTATAAACAATCGTGTCGCCTTTATGATAGAACTTCACCTTTGTAGCCTTAACAACCACCTCATTTAAGTCTACTGTTTTCGGTCGTTTAAGAAAGATGGTACCAACTTCTCTGCTTATCTCTCGCTTATAAAAATGATGCAGTGGGAGCTTTACGTAGGTAGGCATAAAACCATCTTCGGTAACGCGAAGGATATAATCACCCTCCTTACGTGGAATCGTTATCCTATATTCAGATGTTTTCCAGCTCTGTTCGCCATTCTGATATTCTTCAAGAGCCTTCGTTGAAGCAACGACTGAGCTGTCATTAGCATTTAGCACTTCAACTAAGCAGCCTGGGACATCTACATGAGTAACAAAGTCTTGCACTCTACCTTCAATGGTAATAGTACTGTCTAAGGTTTGTGCTGATATGCAGACAGTAAGGCATAACAAAATTAAAGCTGTACAAAAGGTTTTCATATCTTATTCTCAATGTTTGATTCGTACTGTTTACAAAAAGCATGGGTCAATAGAAATTCCTCTAAATTGTCTTTTATTAAGGGGCATACATTAACATCCTTTTCTTCATATGTTTGTTGAATTCGAGAGTATGGACATCCCCCACCACAAACAGGAAATAAGAAACAGCCTTGGCATTTGGAATCTTCTAGCGGATCAGCACCTACTAAATAGCGTAGCAGCAAACTTTGGTTTGTTATTTTGCCGTCTATATTACCAACAACCATATCCTTATTTCCCACATCATTCCAACATTTATATAGTTCGCCTTCTGGACCTATTACAACTGCATTTTTATTTCTAATGGCACATTCATATCTATCAGGCTGTGGATAGATCCAAGAAAAGTCTAAATTGTATTTACGCCTTAAGTTCATGATGAAATTGGCCTTTTGTTCCCTATTGTACATCGTGTCACAAGGGTGACATCCTGATAGGTCAGTGACAAAGGATAATGACAAAGAAAAATTCCGGTAATGTTTTTCTGTTAAAAAATTGTAAAGCTCTATGAAATGATTGTCATTAGTACTGTCCACATTTACTCTAACAGACACGAATATTTCAGGATTCTGTGTCTTGAGAATATCAATATTATGGATAATCGTTTCAAAAGTAGGCTTACCGGATTTCAAGCATCTGCGACTATCATGCAATGAGGCCATACCATCTAGCGTAATTTGCACCGAACCAATCGCTAATGATGGTAACTGCTTAATAATATCTTCTGTAAGTAAATATCCATTTGTAATGATGCCAGCTTTATACTTTAAATTTAAAGCCTGCATTTTTTTAGTTAGACTTACTATACGGTCAAAAGCTAGCAGGGGTTCTCCACCAAACCATGTTACGTCCAATATTTTCGCACTTTTATGTAGATTGATAAAATTTATTATTTTATTTTCTATGGTACCATTCATGAAAATATTTGGATGTTGTTTCTCAAAACAGTAGGAACAAGCAAAATTACATGCTAACGTAGGATTTATAGTTAGGATTAATCGGGAATCATCGTTTCTCCTCGACAAGGTTACATATTTAATTTTATTTATTTCATCTTGATCGTTACTCACTATAGCTTTCATTTTCAAAAGTTGCTCAACTAATGGTTGATCAAGCTTTTTTAAATCACCACTTTCTATAAAACGACAAATCTCAAGATAGCTATCTTTATTAAGTTTACCAAAACTATTTGATAGAGAATTATACAAAAAATATTTTTCCCCATGATTAAATAGATGATTGTATTTGGACCAACGTTTTGTTTCCATCTTTTCTAATTGAAAATTTACAGAGAAGATGCATCTTCTCTGTAAACTGAAAATTAATTATTATATTCCCAAAAACAATCTGAATAATTATTGCAATAATTACCAGCTTTCCCGCAACTACCAGTGCTGTACGATCCAATGCAATGGTTATCGCCAATTGTAGTTGAAGTATATTTTCCTTTACAATAATAGTTACTTCCTCCCAGCAGAGCGGACATACTATCATCTCCTAAAGAAATTTCTTTTTTAGGAGATTCGATTAGTTGAATTTTCTTTAACTCTTTCATTTTCTTGATTTTGTATAAAAATTATTTATAATATTTTAGATTCTTCTTTACAGGTTCGTTACCTGTGTTTACCGTCTCTATCAACAAGAAGTTATGATAAAGACTAAATATAAGCATGATTATAATTGTTTATAGTAATGATGAAAACATTTGTTTATACTTTGCCTTCATTTTATCATGGGTATATGTAGATTCGTATTGAGATCTCGATATGTTTTTTAGTTTCTCTATATTCGCTTTTGGCAATGTAAGTATTTTTATTATCTTGTCCGATAATTCTGCTATTGTTGATTTGGTGTCACTCCTGTGGATACTATATACTATTGCATTTGTATCTTTGAACATACATCTTACTCCAAAGCTATTTGAGGCAACAATTGGCAGGCCAAACATCTGCATTTCAATTCCCGTATAACTACATTGCTCATAATAAGAAGGCACTATACCAATATCTGCCATTTGGTACAAATCGTAAAGACGTTCCTTGGACAGTACTCCTAGTATAAGAATATGAGTTCTTACGCAATCTTCAATCACAGAGATGCTGGCATTATCTATACTCCCAGCAATCATTAACCAACAATTGGGGATAATTGATACAATACTTTTAAAAGCAGCCAACAAATCTAATGCTCCTTTCTGTTGACAAACCCGCCCTACAAATAGAATAACCTTATCATCTTTTAGTATATTATATTGTTGTCTTATGTTAGGATTATATTTAACGTAAGAGTCTTTTAATCCGTTTGGAATAAGTCTTATCTTAGATGGAGCTATAAAATATGTTCCGACTAACAATTTAAAGGTGTCTTCGGAAAGACAGATAATCTTATCTGATATTGCAAATGAGTTTAAGCCATCTTTATAGAGCTTAAATATCAAAGAATCATTTTTACATGACATTTCTCCTGCTATAATTTTCTTGAAATATTCAACATCTCCCATAAGATAAGTTGCCCACATAAAATCATGGATAACATATACAATTTTGCATAGCGGAAATGTTTCTTTTAATATTCTAAGTAGAGGATAAGCTGGTGCAAAATTTTGTATAAAGATATTATCAGGAGAATTTAATATATAAAGTTTTAATAATGCTGTTATAGTATATACATTGTTATCTCCATAAATTTCAGGAATATAAAACGTAATAACTCCCTCTTTTGAATCAATAAAGAATTCATCCGTAGGAAATTTTAATACGATATGATATGCTCTAAAATCTTCATAGCCCTTTAGGCAAGAAAATAATTCTTGCTTGTAAGTCGTAAATCCAGAAATGTTTTTCTCATATATATCAAGAAGGTATATTCTTTTAGCCATATCCTAGACTTTTTATCTAACCATACTATGTTTAATAAAATTATGAGTTTTTAGACGAAAAGAGCCGAATGTTTTTCTTGGTATAAGCCAAACTATTTAGCTATTTGCCTACAACCATATTCTCAACAAGAGATGTTTTCATAATTTAAAGTTTAATCATATGAATGGTCTTCTTTTTAAACACACTACAAATGTATATTAATAAAAAGTTTAAAACAAGAAAAACGATTTCTTTTTTTCAAAATTTATATTTCTTAACGCTTTCCTGCCGTAATTGTAAGATTATTCACGATCTATGCATTGAAGAAGCCTTGCGTTGACTTTGTAGTGGAATTGTCTTAAATTTCTAATATCTCAAAAATTGAGAGGAGTTTTGTTTCTTTGTATTGACAAACCAAGATAAACACTCCTCCCATGTACGACGTACTAGACAAAGAAACAATAAAATTTGAAATTCTTCCCCATTTATCGGTGGTGAAACGCAGTTACATATCAAAAATGATTTATTGGAGATCATCCAATGTATCCTCTATAAGCTCAAATCAGGCTCGCACAGCCACCTGCACGGCATCTCCGCAGTGCTCAAGGAACTCTTGGGAAAGCTCAATGCCTCGCCATATCCACATCCGGATTCTTTCTCAATGCAGATGCAGGATTTGACTCCTCAAAGTTCAGCTGTACGGGTCAGGAGCACGAGATGTTCCCAAACGTGGCTATACACTCAAGGAGCGAGAGAAAGGAAGATGACGTTTTCTTCGATGAACTACTCTACGGGCAAAGGTATCGTATTGAGAGAACGAATGCATGGATGGATTTCATACAGAAGCTTGTTGAACAGGTTTGACACCAAACTGACCAATTGGGTAGCATGGAATTACCTCGCGTTCATGCTTATTTTAATCAAAAAGTTGAAAAGAAAGGAAAAGTCAAGATGACTTCTTCACATAAATTCCTTTTATTACCCGCTTTTCCCGAAAAAAATATTATCTCTTCTTATTGCTATAATTTAGCTGCTTGATAACAGTATTCATCATTAAAATTATCAAGCATGGAATCAAACAGAAATGACAATTACGTGCTGGTCTTGGAAGACCGCACGGAAGTAAAGAACGAAAAGGAAGCAGGAAAACTCTCCGTAGTTTCTGGTGTTGACGACAAGGGGAACCTTAAAACCACCGAGGCAATCGCTGCCAATCAAGCAGCGTTCTTGAAGTTCAACAACAAGGACGGACTTCTGAAGAACTTCATGACCAACTTCCTCAAACAGTTCAACAACCCGACTCATTTCGGGTTATACAAGGTCGTAGCAGACAATGTGGAGCAGGGCGTGGACAACCTGCGCACCATGCTGCAAAACCGTGAAAAGCCCGAAAGCAAGCAGCAGTTGGCTTACAGTCAGGTGCGCTTTGAGGACTTCCTGCCCAAGCAGAAGAACGCCACCGCTATCGACGAGTCAAAGATTGATTGGAAGCAGCTTGACAACCTCGGTCTTACCCGTGAGCGATTGGAACAGAGCGGAGAGTTAGCAAAGATGCTTGGGTGGCAAAAGAGCAATCTTATCTCGATAGCCGTGCCTATCGGTGATACTACCATCTATACTGATGCGCGTCTGGCATTCCGTACCGATGGCGAGGGTAATATTGGTTTGGCAGTTCACCCGCTTCGCAAAGAGCCACAGCTCGATTTCCCCTATATGGGACACAAGTTCTCTCCAGAAGAGAAAGAGCAACTCCTTGCAATTGGCAATCTTGGCAAGACCATCGAGATAACACCCAAAAAGGGCGAACCTTTTGCCGCATACGTCTCCATCGACCCACAGACCAATGAGATTATTGCCCTGCGTGCCGACCGCGTGAACATCCCCAAGGAAATCAAAGGCGTTACGCTTTCCGATGCGCAGTACAAAGACCTTGTAGAGGGCAAAGCCGTGAAAGTGGAAGGAATGACCGCCAAGAGTGGTAAGTCCTTCAATGCTACTTTGCAGGTCAATGCCGAGAAGAAAGGCATCGAGTTTATCTTCGATAACAAGCAAGGCTTGAAAGAACGACAGCAGCACACCCGACAACAAGGCGCACCACATAAACTCTGCGGTTTGGAACTGAGCGAAAAACAGCGTGAAGCCTTGGACAGCGGACGAACACTTTATCTGAAAAACATGGTGGACAAGGAAGGGCAACCCTTCAATGCCTACGTCAAGATGGACAAGGAACAGAACCGCCCGCGTTTCTACAAATGGAATCCTGACAAGAAGCAGGAGACCAGCAAGGAAAAGGTGGTAGCCGTAGCCGAAGAACACAAGACGCAGGTTGCCGTGAACAACCAAGGCAAGACCAACGAAGCCACCAAAAATGTGAATGAGCCATTAAAGTCTGGGCAGACACAGCCCACTGATGCCCAAAAGCAGAAGCAGGACGAAAAGAAACAGCAACGCCGCGGACGTAAGATGTAACCCTTAAAACCAAACTCGACTATGATTACTTGTATTATTGCCGAAAAGCCATCGGTGGCAAGAGACATTGCCCACATCGTTGGAGCAAACAACAGACAGGACGGATATTTAGAAGGTAACGGTTATGTGGTTACATGGGCGATGGGACATCTCATCACCCTTGCCATGCCCGAAGCCTACGGTTTTGCAGCCTATAAAGCCGAAGACCTGCCCATCCGTCCCAATCCCTTCCAACTTATCGTTCGTCAAGTACACAAGGATAAGGAGTACACATCAGACCCCGCAGCACTCAAACAGCTCAAAGCTATTCGAGGTTGTTTCGACAGAGCCGACCGCATCATCGTAGCCACCGATGCAGGGCGAGAAGGTGAACTCATCTTCCGCTATATCTATCACCATTTGAACTGCCATAAGCCTTTTGACAGACTTTGGATTTCCTCGCTTACAGACAAAGCCATTCGTGAGGGACTTGCCCATCTCAAGGCAGGAGGCGCGTATGACAATCTCTATCACTCCGCCAAGGCAAGAAGCGAAGCCGACTGGCTTGTGGGCATCAATGCCAGCCGTGCCCTGTCCATCGCTCGCAAAGGCGGTTACTCTTTGGGAAGGGTACAGACCCCGACACTCGCTATGGTCTGCCGTCGGTACATAGAGAATCGTGATTTTTCTTCCGTTCCTTATTGGAAACTTTCTGTAGCAGTAAAGAAAGAGGGCATATCGCTGAAAGCCGTGAGTAGTAGTGCATTCGAGGATGAAGCCAATGCACAGTCCGCTCTCGCTTTGCTTCGCGAACAGAGCAGGCTTCAGGTAACATCGGTCGCAAGAAAGGTAACGCATACGTCTCCACCCCTCTTGTACGACCTTACCACCCTACAAAAGGATGCCAACAAAAAGCACGGCTTTTCAGCAGATAAGACCCTCTCAATAGCGCAGAGCCTCTATGAGAAGAAAATCACGACCTATCCCCGTAAAAGATTTCAGAATTTTATATCTTTCAGATAATCAATAGAATAACACCGAATAAAGAAGAAAAGGGTTACGATTTGGAAACGAGCGAGTTTCTTTCCCCTTCTTTATTCTGCAATGTCTCAAAGACCACTTACCTAACATTGCAAAGGTAGTCTTTATTTTCGATGAAAACAAGAGAAAGCCACACTTTTTTATCAGTCCGTTTCATTTTTCCGCACTTGAATTGCCGTTTTATGCCCAAAGCCCATCTCATCGTGAATTTGCTGTTAAAAACTTCCTTTTTATTGTCTTCATCATCCTTTTGCGTGTTAAAAATAAAATTTTTCTGCGCAATTCCTTGCAAATTAAAGAAGAATAATCTATATTTGCGTTTAGAAAAAAACAACTTAAACGTTCATGCTTATGAAGACAACGTTGATTTTACCAATTTC